>Ga0099824_1004492_pt1 | contig 20077 bp, 9 predicted proteins | sample SiratrowhiteBW_FD_76837 | JGI IMG/M metagenome (GOLD analysis project Ga0099824, IMG submission 76837) | Root nodule microbial communities of legume samples collected from California, USA - Siratro white BW | ecosystem: Host-associated > Plants > Roots > Nodule | place: USA: California... | reverse complement strand
TTTGTTTGAAAAATTTATTTAGGTGATTTTTTTGGAAAGTAGAAATTTGTTTAAAAAATTAAGGAGAGAGAAGGAAAAAAAAAAAAAAAAAAAAAGAGTATGATGTTGATGATGAGATGATGAATAACTAGGGATTGAGGCTGGAAGTGGTTTTCAGGACCTTGATCGATTCGGTATGCAGATGCAAATGCAAATGCTGATGCAGATGCAAGTGTAATGAAATGAAAATTAATTTAATCATGTTACTATTGTGGAAAATTTCACATACACAGTTCTTGCTCCAATAAGGTGAATGAATGAAGGTTATGCTTCTTGTTGCTTCTGTTTTTCACTTTCACAATGGGTTTTGAACTTGACTGACTTATGTTTCACATTCCTAATTGGGTCGACAAAAGGGTTTAGCATTCATAGATAATAGATTTGATTGTGTATTGGGCAATCAAATGTCTCTTCCGTTTTCTTAGGGTAACATCCTTTCTTTCTTAATATTGATCCAGAATTCATGTCATTGGGCATGATTGAGGGACTGTGGTTCTTAAACTATGCTGCATTGCTCTGTCCTTCACCTTCACGCAGTCTTAGTTGTTTCAGGGATCACTATTATCGTAACAATGTAAGACCTCTGTTTCAAGATTTTTATCATAAATTCTTAGCCATTTCTTTGATTGATCTTTGTGGGCACAATGATAATGTGTTTTCTATTGCATGTGACTGGTTTGCTTGGGGTGTTAGTGAAGTAAATAAAGCCAATCTGTTTATTTCTCTATAACTTCTATTCTTGCCATTTTATGTGTTCTTTTCCCTTCTATACATTGTTATGATTGCTATGCATTTTAAAGTTTCAAATTGAACTATTTACTTGTTATGCTTTCTGTTCTTTAAACTGTAAATTTGAAGGTTTGCTTGAATTGAATGTGTTTTGAAACCGTTTCTATTTTGCTGTCATGACCAAGGCACTCTGGTTTTTCAGTATGCAAAGAGAGATAAAGGTTAGGTGCATCCTTTGTTAAAATCTAACCTACGTGGTATGGTTGCCATTTTTCATAGTTGATTAAAATAAAATAAAATAAAATGTTTTGTGGTGCATCTGATTCAACATGGCATGGTCAATCTGGGTCTTCGAGGTGTGGTTTTAAAATCAACATTGGCTGACATGTGATGTATTATTGTAGCTTATTAATGACTAATTTAAACTGGTCGCAATGTCATTGGCTTTTGTTGCCTCTCCCTTTGAAACAACCATGTGGTGCCCTGGCCCCTCCTTTCCCTTTCTCTCTCCATCTTATCCTCCCAATGACAACACACACAAACACGCACTCTGCACAATATCTCTTGAAAGAAGGATCAACTCAATCACTTATCAATTTAGGGTTAAAAATACTCACTCACTGGTTGTGGAAACCCTTGTAAGAGAAGAAAAATAAAACCGATCACTGATCTTCATACTAACATAAACAGTGCATGTATTCCTTTTCTGTATTCCCCAGTTTATGATTCCTTGCAAGATGATGTTTTTGATTGTGCCCATGAAAGAATGTGATTTCTCACACCCCTCCTCCCAATAGAAATATTTGGAGATGATATTTGTTTTCTGGGGCCAACTGAGCTGTGAATATTTGATGGTTACCCAATGGTGGTGTGTGAAGGGGAAACCAGAAGGATGAAGAGTACCAAAACCAACCCATCTTTTTTTATTAATTTTGTACTTTTATGCAGATGGATTATTGGTGGGGTATTTAAATTTGCGATGCTGACAGGTTTAAAATTATTGCTAAACACAATACAGAAGGGTCAGGTTCCAATAATTGATGGGTCCCTCAAATTACACGACGAGGTGAAACAAGTAAGGTACGAACTGTGTTATGATTTGGGGGATATTTAAATTTCAAAGATCAAGCTCGTTTAGAATGATAATTAATGGGTGTTAGGTAGGGAATTTAAAGCCAAATTTTTTGCATAAGAATGCATGGTATTTAGTGTTATCAATGTGTTTTAACTGGAATTTTTTATAGCAGTTTGAGGATAATATTTTACAAATGAATAAATTAAATATTAGATGATGATGGTTCATGAAATGTTTCATTGTGCAGGTTATCAAAATGAAATTTCAATCTCAGATTGGATAAAACTGCATTTTGAAAATCTGTCTTTTTTTTAATTAATATTAAACTTGAAGGATAAATTAGTCTTTGTGTGCACACCTCTAACTACTACTTTAGAATCATTTGTTTCCCTGAACTAGAACTATATAACCTGTTCAAGTCCTATTTTTGTGGGGGCATAGAACGTGGGCTAGTTGGGTTGGACCACTAATGTTTTGAAAAGTTTGTTTAATTGTATTTTTTTAGTTTCTGGGATTTGGATTAAGTTTGTTTATCTTTCAAATTAAAAAGATATTACATTGTAGTCTTTCAAACAAAGTAAATGAAAAATGCTTGATAGAATTACATGTGTTACTAAGACTAAGGTTTGTTTTGTCTGGATGACTTTTTCATAAATTTCTTTTAGGAGAAAGAATAAAAGAAAAAACTGAAATTGATTTTTTCATAAGCTTATGTTTGTGTTAATTTGTAAAAGCTCTTTCATATAATTTCTTCATTTGTTTTATTTTTAGCTTTTGCATAAATAAATTTTAACTAATACGGTAAATCGTCTTCGATTTTCACGAAAAATATCTTATTTTATTAATTTATTATCTGTCCTATATTACCGAACACGTGTGGGTTTGTAATGACTCTGTGGTCAGTTATTTCATGCCATACAGTAGTATCATTGGAGTTAGGGTCAATTTTAAGTGGATAGATGCTTTTCATGGTTTAACATTTTGATTTTTTTTTAATAAAATTTGAATCTATGAGCAAAATAATTTTAACGAAAAAAATTCATTTTTCCACCATTTTTGGTATGTGAAAGAAAAGAGTGAAAAAAAAAAAGGAAAAATAGTATGACTCATGTACAAATTTTCAATCATGTACACAAAATAAAAGATGAAGCGTACATTCACACACAGGTTTGGCTAGATCATGTTTGATGTTCGATTAAACGTGTTATCCAAATCATAAGTTTTTTTTTAGATTGAGTTAATGTAATTTGTTTTATCAAAACTTAACTAGCCCCTTTAAATTATGTTATTTTGGTAGATTCATTTTAACACCTAAAAGTTACGTCAATTTCGTCACTTATTAAAAATTGATTATTTGATTTTATTTAATATTAAAAACAGTGTTATTTTTTACCCTTTTCCAAAACTTTATTACCATAGAAAAAAGTTAGTTAAATGTTGTAGTATTATTTCCGGTGGAATTTTGAATTAGGATTCTATTCCACCAAAAATAAATACAAACTGTCGAATTATTATTATCTATTTATACTAGCAATCTTAAATATCAAGATTCTATAAACTAGCTTAACCTTATTAAAAACAATACATTTCAATAAAATAACTAGATTTTAAGAAAAATATTTTTATGTTCATATTCGAAGAAAAAGTTTGATTTTCGAAATAAATATATAAGCGTACGCATATTTTGGATTTTTCTTTATATGAATCAGGTGGGAAAAAATTGCAAGCAAATGAAATAGTTAAACTAAAATTATAAAAAAAAAATGATTTGTTGAAAAAAATATATTATTGGAATTAAATTAAATTGCTTTTAAAGTAATTAGAGCAAAAGAAGACTTTAATAATTGCTAAAAGATTAAATGAACCACTAAACATCGACTTAGACAAATCTATCGAGAACTTAAACGTAAAAGAAGAAGGCAATTTACCAAGGCACTTAATTGACACATGAAATAAGTGAATAAGAATGTTTCATTTTTCATTTTCATTTTCCATTATACACAAATATCATCCCTGAAAGATCACACTATATCATTTATATATACACGAAGGTGGATAATTATTCTTTTCAGTCTATATACTACATTTATTCAAAGTCCACTCATTGTTATTTGTGATTTGTAGAAAGACACGTCCACATCGTAATCATCATTGATGATTATGATCTATACTCTTTACAACTTTTAATTCGATTTAAAAAACTCTTTCTTGAGGATATAACCACTATTTGAAGTCTTCAAACCATAACTTTTTTCTTAATACTTCTACGGTTTTATCCATATAAAATATCTTATTATCCTTATTTTTTTTTTTATATGTTCTAGTCTACCTATTATCTTGATGCTTTTACTTTATGATTGTATGTTTTAACTTGATATATCTATTAAGGATACAAACTAGTATTAAGAAATCGATTATAAAGTTTTATTAAATCTCATATTAATACAACTTTTGGAACAATCAAACTTCATCATCGTTATATCTTTTATCTCCTTGATTTTTATTTACTACATTTACTTCTTTAAGGGAAATTTAATATTCAACACTTGTGCTTCTTTGATATGATAATCATTTTATCTTTGTTGTTGTATTTTGGAACATATCGCTCATCAAATGTTAGATAGAATTCTACTTGATTGGAAATCTAAAAATGTTAAGCATTTTGAGATTTCTAATCTTGTCATATTAAAATGACTATTATCAAGTAAAAATAACTAAAAATATAATTAATTAAATAAATTAAAACTCTTTTAATTAAGAATTTTCATATATTCATAATAAATTTTGTCATTTCTTCTTTTACAAGTCAAATATTACTCCTTTTCAATATATTTGTAATTTCTCTTACATTTATTATTTATTGTTTACTATTATGAGAATTATTATTACTAATTTTATTATTAATAACACTTTTAAGATTATTATTCACAAGGTATTAGGAAAAGAATTCAAGCTCAAGTCTTTCAAGTATACATACACAATTCAGAACCAATATCCTAACATCAACTTTGCAATCATACACAAGGAGTTGCACACAAAGTAAGGATCATATTAAACATGTTCTAAATATGAAGAAGAGGCATGGGAAGTGTGAAGGTCATATGTCATGCTCTCATTGGCTCTTTTAAATCAAGGGTTTTATTTTTGAATTTGAATTTTCTGAATTTCGCTTCCCTTTGAACTGAGTGTGCTAGCCTATTGTATCTTTTAAGAAACTTTTTGAATGTCACCAAGTAGAAAAGTATAAAAGATTTATCCATGGCTACTTCAATTTTTCAAGAATATGTCATGTCTTGGTGGAGACAAAGAAAAAATGACGTTACAAAATTAGAAATTTTGAATTAGAGTGAGTTAAAGGTATGTATGAGAAGAAAATTTGTTCTGCTTTCATATTTGAAAAAAGAAAGAAGTAGAGAAGGAAAAGATAAAAACAATAGAAAAATAAGAAAAATGTCTAGCTCATTTAGATCAATAACTTAAAGAGATTGAGCTTAGACAAGAAAACTTAAAGAGAAAAATTCAGAAGGAAAAAAAAGAGAGAAAAGAAAAAGAGAGTATAGAACATGAAAGAAAAGAAGAACCTTTGTCGAGAACTGAACAAGACATTGATTTAAAGTCCTCTATTTTAGAATCATCTTGTGAGAAGTTGAGTAAACATTTGTCTGGAGTTGAACCAGACATTGAATCCTCTTTCACAAAAATACCTTGTGAGGAGTTAATTGAAGAGAAACTTTTGTTTAGGGTTGAATCTGACATTGACATAAACTCCTCCTTCATAGAAACAATTTGTGAGGAATTTCCCGAAGAAAAATTGGATATTCAAAAGATTAGGTCACCTCATAAGGCAAAAAAGCATGAAAATATAAATAAAAATGAAAATGTTCCTTGAGTTAGATATATGTGTTCATTAATCAATAAGGGGTACCTTGACCTTCGAAGATTGTGTTGCTAAATGAACTTTAATTTTGTATGTTGTAAAGATGCCACCTATTACTATTCTCATGTTTTTACATGATGGTATTTGACCATAGAGGTTCCTATAAATAAATAAACAACAATAGGGTTGTTGTCCCAAAGAACAATGCAGTTTTGAGGACAAATCCCTTTCAAGAGGGAGGGGATGATGAAATATGGCCATGCTACCTTGGTCATAGAATAAAGAGGACAAAAAGTAATAGGGTAGATCAAGAGTTTACAAAAGATTGAGCCCATCTGAGTCTGTTTGGGCCTCCCACCAACTGTTCAGGCCTTACTACAACCTTGAAGAGATCACTTTAGAGATCATGAAGCATCTTTATGAAGTCCTTTACCTGTATAAATGTTTAGAATAACTTATAATAATTTAGACCTTGTATTTGGGCCAAAAAGAATAAGACTTGGGCATTGTATTTAGGCCATGGGTAGAATAGGGTTAGAATAGGATGGTATAGTCCATCTAGACTTGCATTTGGGCTTCCTAAAGCCCAATGCAAACTCCAAAACGTCCAAAGATTGAAGTTGGTGCACAAGGAGCTGCACACAAAGCAAGGAACGTATTAAACATGTGCTAAATGTGAATAAGAGGCATGAGAAGTGTGAAGGCCACATGTCATGCTCTAATTGGCTCTTCTAGATTGAGGTTTTTATTTCTGAATTTGAATTTTCTGAATTTGGCTCTATTTTGGGCTAGCCCTAGCACTATGAATAAGTGTGCTAGCCTATTGTATTTTCATTATGAAATGAGTAGAGAATAACGTCAAAATTCAACTTCATTTGTTCTTATGATCACCTCTAGGTTATCTCCTCTTTTCAATTTAGCCTAGGCACCTGCTGAGAGTTAGCCTCAACTCTCTCACATCTCATTTTTTCCTCTAGATTACTTCATCCAATCCGTAATTATACACTACATTCATTACTTCCGTTGTCTTTTCCATATCCCATTTAATGTGAACTCCACATCAAGCAAGGAGCCAAAATCAGTTTCTATCACTTTTGGTAGTCTAAGTTGGTTCTCATCACTAAATAATCCAAATTAAGCTAAAAATGTGTATAAAATGTATTCACCATCCATCATGATACTATTATATGTACATGCAAAAGGTTGTATGCACATTTATTTATAATTGTGATAATTACTTCCATTATCATACATTTTCTACCTCTTATTTACACTTACGTAATGAATAATTGTCACTTGTGTGAATTAGGAAGACAATACATTCACATCACTTAGGATAAGAATTGGAGAGAATACATTAATTTTCTCCTTACTTAGGATTAGAATTTGAGAGAATACATTAATTTTATCCTTATGTTTTTGTATAAAATTAAAAGACACGAAACATATTAAGGAGTTCACTACTAAAAAGACTTGCTCAACAAATGACATGTGAAGAAACAAAGAACAACCCACTTGCTTAGTGAAACGATAGGCTATTAAGCAATCATAAAATACACAATTTGTCATGTATTTTTGCTTAACGAGACATCATGTCATTGTGAAAAAAGTTTAATTTTTGGATTAAAAACATGAGTATTTGGCTACAAGAAATACAACTTTTGTATTGGAAAAGTATTGGTTACATATATTCTTGATACAAAGTGTGTAGGAGAGACTTCTACCTTTAAGCTTCACAATTTCTTATTTTTATTTTTTTTTACTACAAATGTCATGGAGTAGTGAATATTTTATTCATTAGAGTTAGATGTAATGAATCTTCACTCTATTTAGTTACTTTTATATTTCATCATATTTATTTTCTTTTAATAACTCTTGTTTTCTTCCTTTATACTTTATATTCATTATAGCTATTTTAAAATTTGAAAAATAATTGTTAATTATAATAAAATGTTTCAATCTCAAACACGTTGAGATATAACATCATTAGATTCAATTATTGAATTCGAGGTATTGTCCGCTTTGGAGTATGAAGTTTCGTCACAATTTTGTGTTTAAAAGGCACCATAAAGATTGATGAAGGAAGGTGTATTTAAATTATCCTTAACCTTAACTTCTAGGCGATGTGAGACAATTGACATAGCAAAACAAACCCTAGTCGAGGGTTAAGAAAATGAGGGTTCATCTTTGGAACCAACTTTTCCATCCCACAAAAGGCGTCAAATATTCTTACCAAAATTGGGTTAGCTTTTTGAAGTAGAGTAGGGTTGACTTTGAGAAAGTCGAGCTTTGACCAAATTAATTATATCTTTTCTTATAGATTGCAGAGCTTTGCTGATGAAGTACCAAGTTAAAATTCACTTGTTGAAGATTCTCTAAAACTTAAGTCAATAAAAACTTTTCAGAAAAATATAAGTAGATAGATATAAGATTGAGTAAGTATTTTCGGTGACTTAGATTAGATAATGGTTAAGTTATTCTTAATAGATAAGAATTGCAATAATTAATAACATAATATTTGTATATTTATCTTGTAATCAATCATCATAAAATATATTAAAAAAATTAAATTACATCATATTGGTAATCAATCATCATAAAATATATTAAAAAATAAAATTACATCATATTGGTAGATGTATAAAGTATATCCAAATTATTTTGAATGGTATTATTATGTGGGTAGCTATATAAAGTATATCCAAATTATTTTTAATAGTGCAAGGTGAAGAAATAATTATTATCTGATGGAATTAAAATGAGATCTTAATTTAATAATTTTTGTAATAAAATAATATTAATTAAAATACACTTTAGATATGACTTTTAAAATAGATAGTATAAAATTAATCATTTTAATGATATAATAATAATTCGTTGTTAATATAATATTTTTATACTTTTATTATATAACACAACATCTTTAACCCACTTGCTAATACATATTTCACTATTGGTTGTATATCGTTAAAAACATCAAAATTAAAATAGGGAATTATTAAATAACACGTGGATTAAATATGTTATTTTTAATAAATCTTATTCAATTATAAGAGTAAATAGTGTCTTATTAGCATTTTGCAGCAATACAATAATTTTCTTAAATAAGATCGTCTCTCTTTAAAAAAGGATGTAGATATGTAGGTAGATGAATACAACTTGATAATTGTTTTTCTACCAAATTATATAAATTTTAATTAAATATAAACACATTATAATCACTTTAAGATTCAATTATAATAATATTGCCATTAGAAATAGTAAGATATACTTTATAACATTTACATTATAATATTTTTTGAAATAATTAAATATGAAATTTTTTTATAGTATTTCTCATATTTATATATCATTTCAATTCATTAGTGGTTATTCATGATGGTCAACTATCAAAATGTCGTGGAAGAATGGTTACAGATACAGTGTATGTTTTGGTTAATCATTAAACAAGCAAATGGTGACAAAGGAAAAATGAATTAGTACTATACTTTAAACTAATGTTGTAAAAATGGTTAAATAAGATAAAATTAAACTAAAAATTGAAATATGATTGAGTTCAGGATTAAGAGATGCTAAATTATTTTTGAGCATTTAAAGACAGAAAATGATTTAAAAACTTGAAAAAAGTAGACTGTACCATTGAATTAAATGTAAGATTTCAAATAACTAAAGGGCAACTTACAGCAATTTTTTATTTATTTAATGAATTAAGGAATTCACAACCAGCATAAAATGTGTTATTTAAAATAACAAGAATGAAAACAACTCCTTCAATTTTAATTTTTTTTTTCTATCATAACCTATACCTAACTACAATTGTATTCAAGGAACAGACGTTTTACTACTAGATTCAAAAGCAACATCTTTAGGAACAATTTTTGTCCAAAACCAATGTGAAGTCCAAAGTCTATTCATTTCTTCAATGGGAACGTTCTTGGTTTCGGGTAAAAATAGGGCAACGAAAATGGTCATGATAACCACAAATCCTGCGAACAAGAAGAAGAGGCCAAACTTGATGTGACAGAGCATGGTGAGAAAGACTTGGGCAATGGCAAATGTGAATAACATGTTGGTTGCAACATTGATAGCTTGACCTGCTGGTCGAACTTCTAAAGAACATATTTCACTTGGCACCAACCATCCCAATGGTCCCCATGACCATGCAAATGCTGCAACATATGCACAAATAAAGAACAACAGAATATTTGCTTCAACTTTTTTAAATGCTCCTTCACCATTTAGCCCAAACGTTAAACCGATCATGATTCCAATGATAACCTTCATCCAAAAATCATCACCAATAAGCGAACATTCATTATCCTCACATGCAAGTAGCAGCTAGGTTTCAAGATTTATAGAACTGATAAAAAACATAAAAACTATTGTTAAGTATGCACATTCACATAAAAGAAACACACGTAGGAAAATACTTTTTACATCGATTTTTTTTGGACATATTACATCGATTCCTGAATTAATATAGATATTATTACGAGATTGAGTTTAAGTTTAACTTATCCTTATAAACCAACTTGTAAAGAGAGGATTATCTTTACTTATATACCGTAAATTGGTCTTACTTCTAGTTGATGTAAATCTTCAACACACACTCTTCACGTCGAGACGGCTTAACTCGTATGTGAAACCAGATATTTATAAGTGGTGGTCCGATAGGCTTATTAAATTTCATTAAGATAGACTCGGATTTCATATTAAGAAATGAGTTTAACCTTAATTTATTTTTATAAAACTAGCTTGTAAAGTGTGAATTGTCTCATAAATTGACTTTATTTTTAGTCGATGAAAGATCTTCAACGTAAAAAGTAGAAAGTCTACATTAGTTTTTTTACTGATGTAGTATAATGTAGGTTTAAAGTTTTATTCTAAGTTATGGTTGCAAAAGTTTAAAAGTATTATTACCTTTTACCTGACAAATGAACATCTGCACACCACCCTCAAGAAGTAATACTCTTCTTCCAAACCTGTCTACTGTGAAGATGGAAACAAGTGTGGCCACAACATTAACAGCTCCAGTGATGACTGCAGACATGAGTGAAGCATCACTACCGAAGCCTAAAATCTGAAAAAGAACTGGGGCATAAAACATGATGACATTGATGCCAGTGAGTTGCTGAAAGGCTGGAATGAAAGTGCAGAAAGTTAGTTGAGGCCTGTATTTTGGTCTCGCAATGTTCTTCCAAGGATGTTCCACCATTTTGGCTGTTTCACTAGCATCAACAAGATCTTGATATTCCTCATCAATCTTCTCAGTGCCCCGAATCTTCTGCAACATTTGCTTAGCTTTTGCATATTGCCCTCTCTCAATCAAAGAGTTTGGTGTTTCAACTACACAGAGAGACCCTACACATAACACAATTGCTGGCACAAATGCCAGGCCCAAAGACAACCTCCATCCATTTGCATGCTTGGACGTGCCATAGTTGATTAGGTTTGCAATTAGGTTTCCTAATGTAATCATCATTTGGAAGCCAATGTTGAGTGCTCCTCTAATTTTTGCCGGGGCCATTTCAGACAAATACACAGGCACAGACTATTGATGTAATAACAAACAAAGGTGGAAAAGTTAATCATCATTTTGCTTGGAAAATAAAAAATGATTAGGATATAATAATATAAGTGTTAAATAATTCTTACCTGATTGCAAAATCCCACTCCAAATCCTAGAAATATACGACCAATGATGAGCATTTCAATGTTCATGGCAAAGCCGTTCAACAATGAACCAACAAGAAAAAACAAGCCACCAGCAAGCATGGAGGCTCTACGCCCTAGCTTTCTAGTTGTAGTAGAAGCAAAAAAGGAGGCTACGAGTGCTGCAAGGTACAAGGAAGAGGTGAATAATGTGAGAAGTTGGTTGTCAAATTTGCAATATTGATTCTGGTTTTCTGATTCATCTTTCATCTGTTTGTACACACTAGGGAAGAACTTCATCAAAAATGGTTCCATGGAAGTGACTCCTCCTGTGATACCAAGATCATATCCAAAGAGAAGACCTCCCATTGCAGCCACAAAACATGTGATCAGCACAAATGTTGTGACTTTCCCCTCATAATGGCTCACTCCATCTACAGAAATGGCACCTGCCATCTTTCAAATTGTACTTGTCACAAATATCTTAACTCAATTCCACTCTCCTCAATATATATTAACCCTAATCCACTTCAAAAGTGTGTTATTATATTACAGGGAAACACCACAGCCACTTTGATCAAATGTACTTTCTTTATTTTCACTCTATTTTCTCTCTTGTCACTTGTTTTACCCATAATGTTATGCTTTAATATGTAGAGAAGCAAAACACTTCTGATGGTTGAAAAAATATCACAACAATCACTAAAAGTAGGTTCCAATTGTCAGTTATCCATTACTTTTTCTGTTGGAATCATGAGCATATTGCTTAAGTTCATTAGTATTTGCTACAAAGTTGGAAATCAAGTTAGTATTTACCTCAAAAGCATTACTAATTAAAATAAGGTCGTGGATCTTCTTGTTTGACTCATTCTTGTTTCTGATTTTTTTTTCCTACACTTCAATTTGTCTCAAACAAAATATAGTAATTTTTTTAATTCATAAACATAGTGTTATAATCCACATAAGTTTAGAGTATATTTTTTTCTATTATATTTGTAAATTAATACTACATTAATATATTTATAAGGTGAAATGAAAGTGTAATATAACCATCTTAGTAACACATACATTTATAGTTACATCCTGCCTTGAGTTTGATTAAATTTAAAAATAGAGTAATTACCTTTTCCACTCCTTAGTTATCATCTTATATCTTAATTTATTTCAAAATTTTCAAATAATTAAATAATTAATTTTTTGACAAATAAATAAAAGGTAAAAGCATAGCTTTTATAAATATTTAATTTGAGATATTTTAATAGATGAAGTTTGATTGATAAACTTAGCTTATTGTACTTATATATTATAATAATTAATAAATTTTAATTCTATATTATTTATAATATTATGTGTAATTTAATTTTTGAATTTTATAAAATTGTCAAAAATAAAAACATTATTATATAAAATACTCTCTACACTTAATATTAATAGTATAATTTTCTATAACAATATATGAAATGAAATATAATATATTTTTCATCATTTTATTTTATGGTTTTAATTATAGTGGCAATTTAAGATAATCAGTATATTAATTATTGAATATGATTGTGAATTTGATTTGAGGTTGAGAAGATTTATTAACCTTTGGTCTGGAGAGTAATGATACTTGGTGGAGAAAGCTCGTAGGTTTAGTGCAGTTACAAAGCTTATTAATCACCAAAGTATCATTCTAATAAATAGTGTAAGTGTTGAATTCTTATGGTGTGATAATTATTCAATTTGCATGTATTCTTAGGTTACTTTGATAAAAAAAGAAAATGAAATGTCACATGCCTATGATAATATATAGAAGCTAAAAATTCATTATCTTGCATGAACACCAATTTGTTTGATTAGTGTGGTTTTGACATGAATGCCATATATGCATTTATGCTTTGCCCAATTGTGAGCATGTGATGAGATATATCTCGCTCCATTTTTATTTATGTTTATGTTTTCTTGGATGAACATATTTTGTAGGAAATGTCTAATTAGACTTTGAGGATGATGCTAGAAAAGGGCATAAAACCTTAGTTATTTAAGTGAAAAGACAAACTTTGTTGTATACGTATGTCCATAATTATTTTTACAGTTACTAAAATAAACACAATAGTTTTTATTAAAGAAACAATTAACAAAATCTTATGAAAGTGGCTAAAATAGTACAAAAAAATATGTTAAAAAAATAATTACAAAAATTTATTCCCCTTATGATTAGTTCAAAATGATTAGTACAAAATGTATTATAATCGTCAAGAACTTTATAGGCTGAGGTTCAAAATCTTTTTGATGCCTTATAGTTTAATAGTGGATTTAAGGATGCAGTCACAAAGCTAGGGGTACAATGTACATGGGAGTGGATTTTACGTGTTCAAAGAGGAATTAAAGAAAGTCAAGATAGATTTGAAAATTAATGTTTATAAGACAGCTGGAAGGAATTGGTGTAGATAAAGAAAATTTACAAATTTTTTCAGTTCTACTTAATTTTGATAAAATGGATATATCATTCACCTACTTCGGTGTGAATTTACATAATAGTCATATAGAAGATTATATTTATTATTACCAAGACTCTGTTCTTCTTTTTGTCAACGAATAAGTCGCAATACAAAATTTAGTAAAAAATCAAATAGTATTTTCATTTAACAAGACTAAGTTTATAACATAGATGGAAGGGTAGAAAAACATAAATATGAAAACTTGCAAAATTATAACTTAGTGCATTAATACAAATCTTCATTCTTTCTTGTCTTGATAGACAATTTTTATAATTTGAAATTATAATAAATTTGTATTATATTTTTTAATTTTGAGACTGATTATCTAATTATTTATGATTCAAAATTGAAATTAAAAATATGAATATGACAATAAATATATAAAACTTTTAAAGTTTAATTTTTTTATTTAATATTTTTTCATATAAAATAACAATTTTCGTGTTCTGTTATATTCAAATTTAAAATTTTGGTGGATCCCTTTGTTTGCTTCAGCGTGAAGCAGAGGGGGCGAAAACGAAGAGTAGAAAGGAAGGAGAAAAGGGTGTGCGTGAAATCGGAGGAAGAAGAATGAGCGGTGGTCGACTTTGCACATTGCTGGGAGAATTAGGGTTCGAAGGATGGGAAGCATTGGACCCTGATAGCTTCGAATGGCCGTTTCAGTATGAAGACACTCGCCCCCTTCTCCACTGGATCTCCTCCAGTCTTCGTACCTCCAATGTTCTCTCCCTCTCTGAACTCTCCCAGTTAACTCTCTCTCTCTCTCTTACAATTGTCAATTTCATTGTTAATTATTGATAATCATAGAATGTGAATGGCTTCACTCCTTGTTTCAGGTACGAGCAGTTCAAGCAAGAAGGGAAGCTGTTAGAGGTGATGAATTGCACTGTGTTGAGTTCTTAGTTTTGGAATTGGAAATGAATTTATTAAGTTCGTAGTTTATTAGTTAGTGAATCTGAAATGAGTTGAATCGAGCAGGGTGAGGATTTGGACTTTGCTTACCACAGCATTTCGGCCTTCTCTGATAGGAGAGACAATCAGGAGGCGGTTTTCGGTGCCGAGGAGGGCTTGAAAGATATCAAGTACTTCTACTCATAACTGCTATTGATCTCTATTAGTGTGGATAAAGTTTGTTCAACCGGATAAGAAAATAAGGAGGTGAAATGAATTGAGTTCCGCTTGTGAGTTGAAATCAATTATATGCATCGCAACTTTTGGAGGAGTTGGACAAGAGAACTTTATGTAAAAGTTAAGTGCATATGTTGGTTTTAACTTATGGGAGAAGTACAGTTCATTGTACCTTCATGTTTTCTTCTCGTGTAGGTGGTGGTAGAGAGATTTATCCAAACAGGGTGTATGTTCAATGCAATGAATAGGGAGCGTTGCCTTATTGCTTGTGTTTTTGGCTTTAGGGAGGCAACTTTGGCGTATAGAGAGGAGGCTGAGTCCTTGCAGAGGCAGCTGAGGCATCTAGAATCTCAGTTTGACATGCTTTCGGGACAGGGATCATCGTTGACGCAAGGAAGACGGGCACGCCTTGCTGCAACTTCTATTGTTAAAGGACACCTTGCTAATATTGATGATAGTCTTTCTGTCCGAAATTTACAGGCAAGTCAGTGCTTCCACATGTAATGTGTTATTTCAATGCTCTGTTATTGAATATTTTGTTTCCATGTTAGTAAGTTTGATGATTGATAAGGTTGTCTGAAATCTGATCAAGTTCTTTGATAGAAGTAGTGTACCTTTTAGGAAACTGCAAGTCCAATAACGTTTCTTAGTGGAACATTTGTAAGGTTGAAAATTATATGAGCCCCATTAATAATTTGAGTTTCTGTTCATTATTCTTGTGAGATATCTGTATTTCTTTTTGCCTCATGTATCATCTCATGGTGTTTTGTTTTCATTAACTTCTTCATTGTTTAGATGAATGCCGTTCTTGAAAGAATTGCTTCCACAACGCATGAGTTGGCACATTATCATTCGGGAGATGGTAATATTTCTTTTCCTTATTTCTCTTGGATGATGCTTTCTTGTTCTACTCATTTTTTAAAGTTCATTTTTGTTATCCATAAGTGCCAGTATGAAATTTATTGGCTGTATAATTAGAAGTTTTGTTGTTCAACCATGTCAGGCATTGTGAGATAAAATTTTAATTTCCATGTTCCATGGCTCATGTATTTGTTATATGGAAGAAATTCAAAATCGACAGTTTCAAAGGAGATATAAATTTTGTTGAAGTCTCATCTTGCTGAAAATTTGGTTACCAATAGAGCATGATGGTGTTGTTTGATACATTTGTCTAACCCCATCTAGTGAAATAATGCATGGTTGTAGTGGTATAGTATGCTGAAAGCTCATGATGAGTTTTGATATTTCTTCTGATGAGTTTAACTACTTTGAAATGCAGAAGATGGTATATATTTGGCATACTCAGACTTCAACCAATTCTTGCTTGGAGACTCATCATGTCTAAAAGAGCTAAATCAGTGGTTTGCTAAGCAACTGGACACAGTAAGTGGGCAAAATACTTGTTTTTTCTTTGCTGTCTTCTTAGTCTATATTTTTTCTAGGATAAATATTATCTTCGCAATACTATTTTTCTATTAATTATAACAAATTGATGACATACTTAGCTTAGAAGGATTAGTAGGTTTCCTTTAGGGCAAGCCTGGTAACGGTTGCTAACTTGTGAGTTGTTGTTTTATACTTCACGTTTGGTGCTGATTTTTCCTGATCCTGCTATGTGTGATATGGGTGTTGCTGTGAACTTAACTATATAGGTGTGATAATTGCTAAGCTAGCTGTTGTAAGCGCTTAGTACTGTAGGTTCCTTGTCAGCATTTGTTGTAACTAACTTACTGAAGTCAGCTATGCTGAGCTGCCAGTTAGCTAGAACTATAGTCTAGTCAGCAGAGCTGGCAGAGCAAGCTATTACATCTGTATAAATACTAAAATATGTACTTCAAACAAGTAATGCAAGAAACCATTTTCAGTGTATACAAATTTCTTCTCTTCTCTTTCTCAGTTCTGTCTTATTATCTTCAAGGTACCTTTCTGTTTTGTATTTTCTGGTAATGATGTTTTAAATATTTTTATTGATTTATTTTCTCTCAAGTTCTTGATACCCTTTGATGACGTCTTTTTTTAATTCAATGACAGGGTCCATTTCGACTTGTTGCCGAGGAGGGGAAATCTAAATGCTCTTGGGTGAATCTTGATGAGATCTCAAATACCTATGTTAGAGGTGTACATGCTGGTCCTTACAATTCACTTATTTTTTCTCATTCTCTAATCAATAGAGTAGAATTGTCTTCAGCCATCTCAAGTCCGAAATTTTAATTGGATTTGTTTGTTTCCTTAATGGCAGTAAATGTGAGCTTTTTTAGTTTTTACTTTATTCTTATCTATATAAATATATTTTGTTTTTCATATGATAATTATTTTTCCACTGATATAAAATCAAGTTAACATCAGGATGCATTTAGTTTTTTTATCAGGATTCACTTGAGTTTTAGTTACTTAATAGTATCTTTATTGAAGTGGTATAGGCATGAACTTCTTTGAAATTCTTGCATTCTGTACCAACCCTGTAAGTTTAAAACTGTTGTTCAAAGTCTGTTAAAATTATACACACCTTAATTCATTTAAAACCTCATTACTTAACAAACTTAGAATATCTGGAGTCTGCACAAAGGAAGGCTCATAAAAAATCTGTATGAAGTTCACTGTACATAATAAATACTTCTACGCTGTGGCTTACACACAGAATACGTATCCTGTATGAACTTGAATATTGCTGACCGGACCTGTTAAGCCTATTTGTTTATTTTTGGTGGTTCAGCAGATTTAGAAAAGTCACATCATCAACGTGTATCAGAGTTACGCCGGCTTCGCTCAATGTATGTGCTTCTTTCCATAACATTGCTGATTACCTATTTTGGGACATTGTTGATTGATTTAATGTGCACCAAGCTGTATTTCAATAGTTGTAGATATGGATATTTATCTATCTATTAGTCTATTATGGTATAGGGTGGTTATCTATATTAGTCAATTATGATGAGCTCATGTCTTATAAATTGTCAATTGTTTTGCATAGCAAAGTCAAACTCGAATTCTACCCAGCCTGGGCAGTGTGCTTGATAATCATGCCTATATTAGTAGCATGTTAGAGATAATCAGTTTGTAATTTTTTTTTTTCTATTTGAGGTGGTTTAGAGGATAGCTGACATAAAAGCATGTTTATCCTGTGTATAATCCTATTGTTGTCGTCTGACCATCTGTGATTTCATGGGGTTCTACTGAAGGCATACAGAACATTTTGTTATAGTTCCTCTTTTTTATTTAATTAGAATGGCTGCCAGACTCATGTTTCTCATCTTTCATCAATCTTTTAATTTTAATGGTCTGTGTAAACTTCGTCAGATTTGGAGTAAGTGAAAAACAATGGGTTGAAGCACAGGTCAAGAATGCCAAGCAGCAGGCTATTTTAATGACGCTTAAATCACAAGTATCATCAGATGAAGCTCATATTCATCTTGATCTTCATTCCCTTAGGTATTAATAATGTTGATACAATCTCTATTGTGCCTTTATGTTTCCTGGTGTTGAACGTTTAAAATTTTGACCTCCCTACGTCCATTTTCTCAAGTCCGTGGGCTTTTGCATTGATTATTAGTAGCCTTGATAACTCTATTTGCGATCCCTTATTGTAAAAGTACAAAGAATGCACACAAAATCAATTTACAAAAGCATTCTCCTGTCAGGGAATTCTTTATTATAAATAAATTACTTCAACCTCCCTTCTATTTTACCCTACATGAAATCCTCAATTTGTGAAACCTATACGAAATGCCCATTCTAAATTTATGCCATACTTTATTTTTGAATAATAGTGACAAAACACACCGTTGCAGAGTTGTACAAAGGTTATGCAGGGGTTGGGGGGTTATCTGTTGCGTCCTGAAGGAAATGTTAACTTCAAATTCTTTTGACCATAAATGCTTCTTTTTTCTTTTTTTTTTTAAGTTACACTTTTTCTTATGGGATATTGTTGCCTTTGAGTACAGGAGAAAGCATTCTGAATTGAAAGGAGAACTTTCAAATCTTTATAACCATGAAGAAAAGCTGCTATCAGAGGTTTGTTACTAGATGGTTTTTATTTTAGAATTGTTGTATCTTCTAGCTAATGCCATTATACAATTGATTTTTCCAATGAATATGCTTGGACTTTCCTGTCTAAAGGATCACATAATTAGCAATGTAGCATTTAGTGATTTGAGTTGTATACTATGTGAATCTTCAACGCATTGCAATTTAAATTCTTCAATATTTTCAAAGTTCACTCTTTCTTTTGTCTGGTGTTTGGTAAGTTGGTAGTTTTTGTATTATGAAATTTTATTCTACTGAGGCCCACTCTTCTATTCAGATCCAAGATAACCACACTTTCAGAAAGGGGGCATTATTGACACCTAATAATTAATCTAGTAGAGTGTTAATGACTTTCTGCTGTATGTCTTTCAAAAGTTCAATCACCTGCATTCAGTTTCATCAAATAATGGAGAGAAGGAAAACATGTGTTACAATTGATATTCCCAATGTGAAGTGAGTTAGGCTGTTGGACATTCTGCTCCACATCAATTAAAGATATGACCAAGTTATAGTATAAAATTAGGTGTAAATTTTATCTTGCAAGCCGGTTTTGTAAGGTGGATTCAAACTTAATTTTCTAGGAAAGACAATTATTTTGAATGGAAATAACCTCACCAATATTGTGGTTTGTATACTAAGATTTTGAGATTTTGAGATTTTGAGGTTTCTCCAAAACCCACTCTGCTATCTTCTCTTCTAACATAGTTAATCCATCCAAACAAACTGCTTCACCCCACTAATACCCCTACTTTCTTTCCCTCTGAAAAGCCCTCTGCTTCTTGGGCCTGATTTCTCCCTTTATATATTCATTTTATCAGGCGCCTAACAACACCTTGCATACAAAGAAATAAATGTTTCACTTTGTCAATGAGCCATTTGACCTTTAATATTACAGCTGTGGAGCAAGGAGCAAAGAATGGTCTCATAGCTTTGACTTAGTTCAATTATGCAATTCGTTCATCATGGCATTTCATATTGAGACCCCAAGTTTTCATAAGCTTTGGAAAAAAAAAAAAAAAAAAAATGTGGTTCCTACTAGTCACTCTAAACCTCACCCCCTTATACAATAAG
>Ga0099824_1004490_pt1 | contig 20083 bp, 11 predicted proteins | sample SiratrowhiteBW_FD_76837 | JGI IMG/M metagenome (GOLD analysis project Ga0099824, IMG submission 76837) | Root nodule microbial communities of legume samples collected from California, USA - Siratro white BW | ecosystem: Host-associated > Plants > Roots > Nodule | place: USA: California... | reverse complement strand
TTTTTTTTATAAATTTTTATATATATATATATATATATATATATATATATATATATATATATATTACTATTAATTTTTAATTCCGAGTCGCGTTGGATTAGGCTTTTTGGGTTATAGTTTTACATTTAAAGTTAAAATAAGAGTTTTAAAATGAAAGTTAAAATTCTTTATAATTTTACATTCTTTAAAATTAAATTACTCTCAAGTAATGCATTTTTGATATTGAAATTCAGTATACAGGTAAAAAAAGAAATGATTTTTTTTAAAAAGTTTTTTACCAAATTATGTTTAGTATAGAATTTCATTTTTGAAAAAGAGAAAACTAATGAAATCACATCTATAAATAATACAATGAAGGAAGTGCAAATGATAATTTTTTCCACATGTCATATCCACAAAAATTGAAAAAGAAATAAAACAAATTAATAAAGAAATTTGATAAATAATTGGCATACATAACAAATTCAATGCAGAACGTTTGATTCATCTAATGCATAATATACGATTTATTAAATCATTAAAATGTGTCTCGTCTAAACTAAAATCATCTCGTCTCAATCGCTATTCACTTTGTTTCTCTCACTCTCCAATCATGCACTCTCTCTTATTCCCCACCAACCTTGTCTCTCTCACTCTTCACCCACTCGTTACTTCTCTCAATTTTCTAAATCTTACTTCATTTTTTCATATTGTGCTACAGTGCACACTAAAGTTATGAGAAATAGAAAAAAAGTCTCTAGGAAAAACACCACCCTTCTTTACTCTTAATCCATTTTCATTTTCTCCATTATCATCTTTGGTGAAAATCATCCAACCTAAAAGACATTGTTTAAGAGGATAGAAGAAGATGAAGCCTCGTGAAAAAAGGCTCTACATTTGAAGACTAGAATACTAAGAGTTTTCTCCTTTTTCTTAGTTTTGTAATAATTATATAGGTGTGCATTCTTTCCTTATAATTGTAGGATTTTGTAGTGGTATATGTGGGCTAGTTTTGGGCTCCAATTGGGTCTCAATTTGAACTTGAAAAGTCAGGTAAAAACCCTAGGAAACATATTCAATTTGGTCCAAGGAGAGACACATGAAGCTTGAAGTCCCACATTACCTAGAATAGGTCAAAAATAATATGATTTGGGGTGCTCATGCATGAAGGAGTGGTGCTATGAAATTTCTCTTGTGTACAACTACATTTGAGTGTTTTAGTCCCTCATTCTCTAAATCATAAAGTACAAAAGACTTATGCATCTATAAATAAGATCACGTGCTCCCTTATAATACTCATCTTTTGATTAAATAAGAATTGATTTGCTAAATGTTTGTCTTCTTGTTCTCTTAAGATCTTAAATGTAAGCAATCTTCTTTTCATTCTCTCCAAGGAACCTTTCTTAGGAGAGGAAAATCTAAGTTCCTCAAGGAACATATAAAGCTTTAATAATTTTCATCTTTCGTTGCTTGGGGAGAAGGATGTTTTTTCATCAATTGTCTTTCTTGTCATCAATTTTTATCCATCTATTATTTCCTCCATCCGCAAAACCAACCAAATATCACCAAAAACCAAAAACCTTAGTCGGCCAACTGATAAGCGTTAATGATTAGTTTGATTCTATGCATATTTGAATTGATTTTGTTATTAATTAGGTTGATTTTGTTATTAATTCGGTTGAAATTTGGATTTTATTCATGTTTATTATTGATTTTGTTATTTAATGCATTTTATTATGCAAAGAACGAATTTTATTGAAAAATAGGTTAAACCTGAAGAAAGAGAAAACAGAAACACGAGATTAAAGGGAAGGAGTGAAGAGAAGGACGTAAGTGACTTATTGCTCAAGCTAAGGATGTAGTCTGGGCTAAAACTTACTTAAAGGACTTGTCACGAGAAAACCCTAATTTGAAAGCGTCAGCACTATTGGGATGCAAATCATGAGATAACGACTGTGTGTTTTGACCTAAAGAGAAGGACGAAAAGCTATAAAATGAAAAGTTAGGTCAACAATGAGATTATCATTCATCACTCATTGGAGATTCCTTGGAGCACCATCTAGGATCAAGATCTCTTCTTTTCCTTTTTGTGTAATTCATGACTACCATGCGTAGCTAACTCTCTTTCTCTTTGGGATTGAATGTAAATTCTCACTTCAAATGCACTCTTAACGTTGTTTATATCATTGAATTTAAGAACCTTTGTTTGACGTTTTATTTAAATTTGATATATCTTAGATTTCTCATTGTGACTGGAAAACACTTTTTGGAATTGGAACTAAACGTTTAACTCATTGCATGTATAAGTTCAGGGATGGATTATACTGTAATGACTCTGCTTATAGCAACTGCTCTTAATCCTAATTAATCTATCTAGTAACTGGGGATAGAGCTCGGTATTTTTATTTCAGAATTTCAATGCTAGAGGAATCAGGTTGAATGAGTTTTATTTGCGCAGATTGGTAATTGAACAAGATGATATGAATACTTAATTAAGAGTGTATGGGAAGGAGAGTGTTACCATTCAATCCCAAGGCATTTAATCATATTGATTTCACACAATTTAAATTTAATTGCTTTTATTTTACATTCGTTAATCACTCACATCTAAATTCATCTTTATTACATGTTTTTGCTCACAATGTTATGATACATATTCAATGATCAATTATACATTTCGTTCCCTGAGGATACAATACTCGACTTATTGTCTATATTACTTACGTACTTAGTATACGACTTATCACCAACACAAACACCTCACTATACCAAAAGTATCAAGGAAGCTCTCCAAGAAATCCTACCACCTCCACCGCTATATTATTTTGCCATTACACTTTTCCACCACCAAATCACTTTTTTTCACCTAACCTAGATAAGAACCCCCTTTCATCATTCCACAACCTACTCCTACCAAGAGAACTCAAACTATATATAATCATCTTCCAATATTCATAGTCTTTGAAGCTTATTTCTTTTATTTGTGTCTTGTGATTTTAAGAGTTTTGTGTGAACTTTCCTTAACATCTTGGGAGCCTTGAGAAGTCGTCATCATAAATTGTTTTCCTTTCTTTGCAAATTTACACTAATTTTTTATCTCTCAAACCCTAGATTATTTTTCACCCTCCCAGACCATAAACTAATTTTCTTTAGTCAATGCACGTTGTGATGTCTTCTTCAAAGCAATCTTTGCAGTGCATTCCTTACCAAACTGATGCACTACATTTTGTATATTGTCAAATCTTTGATTCCAATAGTCAGTAGAAAATGTATATCCAAGGTCATAAACTATATTCATGATAAGATCTGAATCCTTGGAAAATTAATCGGTAAGATATGAACCTCACATCCATTCTGCTTTGAAATTTGAAATTTAAACTATCAAAAGAGATAATTTTTTTTTGCAATATAAATTTGTTTACTTGGTTGTTTTAATTTTTACAACTTAAATTATGTCTTTTTAAGGAAAAAAACACATTTTTAAACAAATTAGGATTTTAAAAGTGATATTGTTTATGACCTTTCTAAAACTTCAAGTTAATATTTTTACACTGTTATTGTTATCATGTCTATGTGATGTAAATATGTTTATTGTTTGAAGTACGACTTAAACTTTCTTAATATTTTTCTTATTGTTTTTTTTTTTTAAAGACTAAACTTTTACCATATTAGGATTTACAACCATCCTTTATAAAATATATTACTCCACTATTTTACTTTTTGTGAATTAAATTGTTTTTTTTTCAAAAAAAAAACACATTTTTAAATAAATTAGGATTTTAAAATGACTATTGTTTAGGATCCTCTTTTTTGTATCTTCAAAGTTAATCTTTGTACATAATTGTTTATTCATTTAAAACTTTATTTATTTATTTAATATTTAAAAAACAGGAAAACATAAAAGGATGGTTTGAATTATGTTTATAAAATATTAACATTTTGTTACAAGTATTGTCTAATACTTCGTAATTAGACCATAGGTTTTGTATTTGGTGAGATGAACCAAAAAGGATTTTCACAAAATGATTTATAAAACTCCTTTTTTTTAGTTAGCACATACTAAATAACATGAAATATAAGATATTAAAGGAAGGATGATCACATAATATTTTTTCACTAGTTTGTCTTTCTCAACAAACCAATTCAGTTCTTGACCAACCAATCAAGTTCCATTATGCAAACTACTACTATTAAGTACAAATAAGTATTCTTTCAACAAGCCACTCCTGGCTTAACCCAAGTATTATTTCAACAAGTTACTCCTAGTTTAACCCAATTATTCTTTTCACAAGTCACTCATAGCTTAACCACGTATTCTTTCTACAAGTCACTCCTGTCTTAACTAAGTATTCTTTCCCACAAGTCACTCCAAGCTTAGCTAAATATTCTTTCCACCAATCATTCCTGGATTAAGACAATTAAAGTTGTCTTTGTGATTAACAAATCACACATTTTGCTTACTAGGGAGGGATTATGTCTTTAAAAAATTACAATTACAGGTTTTCCCTCCTAGTTTGATAAAATGAACACAAACAGTGTTCTTACAAGGCTTTAAGGATGCCGAAAACTTTTCACAAAGTTTTCAACACTTGAAAGTGATTGTTCTTCTTCTTAACTTCTCTTCAAAAAATGTCTTTATATATGCTTTGTAGTTGTTGTTTTCTCTTTTATGTTTGTTGAGTCGCTTTAAACTCATTTGAATGTCTTCTTTTTTTTTTTTATTATATTGTTTAACGAGCTTGAACACAAAAAATTATTAAATGCACTTCATGCAACATTAGCATAAGCTTATAACCACATTTACAATGGTAAATCCAGACATATTGGATTGAGACACAGTTGTGTCAAAGAATTAATAACCAATGGAGTTATTACAATTGACTATGTGAAATCTAGTCAAAACTTGGCATATCCTTTCACTAAAGGATTACTAAGAGACTTGGTGAATAAAACATCAAGGAGGATGGGCCTCAAGTCCATGACTGAAAATCATCAATGATGTAAACTCAACTCAATGCTTGACATTACACTAAGTCTTAAGTTCAATGTAATTAAAGTAGGTAATTAGAGTGAATGTAAGCATTATAATTAATTGTCATCCTAAGGTTTGTAGTCCTTTGTATCCGCTTGTCAAAAGACAAGGTTGAGCTAATCTCTTAATGATTTTCTAAAGGTGTTGAAATTGTGGGGGTGCTAGAATGAAGACGACCTATATGAATGTGAAGTGAATCTACTTCATGGAAGTTGAAGGGTTTGACTCCAAAAATATTCATGAAAGATGCAAGATAGAAGGACTTTGTTAAATGTGTCAAATATTTTAAAACAAGTTGTTGATATAAGTTATATGCATAAATTGTTTATGCTGCATATCAAATAGAATTTTGGTTTAAAGTCTTTCTACCATGCAATTCTAATATGATATAATGAACTTTTTACAATTTAATGGTTCAACTCAAAAGATGACATTATTTATGCATATGATTTTTGAGTTGTTCTTGGATCATTAATATGTACTTAACATGTTGAAAATGACGGAAGATTGTTAAACATTTTCAAATGTTAAAAGTCTCATGTATCATGTCATCAAATATGGTTAATTTTGTTTTCTGAAAGTTTCCAAAGCATTAATCGAATTTTGGCAGTTTTGAAGCGTTTCTTAAGGTTTGAACATTTTTATTTTATTTTATACAAACAACTCAAGTAAATATATAATAAAAAAAACTTGCACACTTGTTCCACTTTTGCAAGTGCAAACATGAAACTTCATCGTATCTTAAAGAAATTTGTTGACTCGTGCAGTGTAGAAGATAAATATTTCTTTAGGAAAACGACATTTGTTACATGTTTTGAAGTCATCATTATCTTCTTCTTGTATTAAGAGTTTAGACATATTTTGCTAATCAAATAAATACTAAAAAAATTCAAGGTAAATAGTTTATATTAAAATTCTTAAATAAAACTAAATGTTCAAAGATTCCAAATCATTGACTTGAGTGAAAGTTAGTGTACTTGTTATATTTTTAAGAAATATTGATCAAGCAAATAATTTTTGTAATAAGATAATATTGCATATTAGTAATATTTAAACAAAAATGTTATTTTTACCATTGTCATCACTTAAAATAATATTAGTGACAAGATATTTATTCCAAAAATATATTTGGTTCGTTCTGATTGACGATTATCTCTTAAATTAAAAAGAAAAAAATAATTTTCAATATCTTTATATTTTGTAAAATCAATAATCGTTTTCAAAAGTTCGACTTTATCTTCCGCATCCAGATTTCAACAATATGTTGATGTTTTAGAACAAAAACAAAAAAAGAATTGAAATTATTTGTTTTAGATGAAGATGAAAATTTACTACTACAAGTACAAACATGGTCTAAAAGAAATATTTAAAAATCTTCAAAATAAAGAAATATAACATTCGATTATATTTGTTAGATATAAATGTTGTTGTAATTGTAATATATTTATTTCTTACTTATTTGTTTATCATACTCAACTTCATAATTACTTATAAGTTGACGATAATTTTGAAGTTATTCATAATTGCTTTAACTCAAAATTATACAATAATAACTTTATAATTAAATTAAAGTTTACCTTGGCTTTTAATCAAAGTATATATTCATTAATATGACAATTATTGTGATTTTGCACAAAACATTTATTGAAATTATTTTAGACTCAATTCATGACAGATGATTCTGGAAAGAATTTAAATAAGAATTCGTACTACTATATACAATCTTATGTATTATATACAATATTATTGTGTATTTTTTATACTTATTACTTTAATTATTGCTATTGTTATTATTAAATTCAAATATGACATATAATCACTAAATTCCACTCAAAATGATAGAAAGCAGAGTTTATATAATTATTTTAAACAATTGTTTAGAGGTGCAAAATATAAGTTACACATTTCTATAAAAGCTCGCCAGAATTAAACTATCATTATCTAACTACTATAAAGCTGGTAGTGAAAATATAATAATTACTATTATTATTATATTTCAATCTTAAGTTTGAATAGTCAAAAAATATTATTAAGAAAAAGGCAGTGGAGAAAGACGAGATTACAGAAGATTAGTGAAATAAAAGAAGGTGGCGAAGATTCTAAAGAAGAGAAGGAAATGAAAATAAATAAAACTCTTGAGAATATTTGATAGAGCTTTTATAGTTGATTAAATTTAAAAAATAGGAATAAGATTATATATTTGAAAAATGTAATAAATTATGGTATGCGTAGTTGAAGAGAAGAGTGTTAATAAAATATAAGGGATAAAATGGCTGGTTTGTGGGGCCATTCGATCCTGTATGGTTTGTCTGTATTCCTTTTCTTTTTCTTCATAACGTGCAGACAGATTTCCTATGCACCATTACACCATACCCTTGGCTGGCTTCCACTATAAACCAAACCCATTTCTTCTTTTCCTTTTTCCTTTTTCTTTTCCTTTTTCATTCTCTCCCAAACTTTCATTCCACTACATGCACATACATCCTATTCACCTGCCTCTTCATGCCCCCAACAAAACCCATCCGTCCATTAATACCATCTCCCTCCATGCCCTCATTTAACATCCATCCATCCATCATCACATACCCACCCCAACCTAATCCATTTTCATTTTTCATACACTCTCTCTTTCTCTCTCTCTTGCAAAAACTCTTTTCACAGTACACTATCATAAAATAAAATAAATAAAATATTAAAAATAGAAAGACCTGAAATTGGAATTGTCTCACCGGAAATGGCTGACGGAACAACTGTTAGCAACCTGCCGGAGGAGATCCTGTTGAACGTGTTCTCCGCTGTCTCCGACACGCGCACGCGAAACTCGTTGTCTCTGGTGTGTAGAAGCTTCTTCCGCTTGGAGCGCAAGACGCGCATCTCGCTCACACTGCGCGGGAACGCGCGTGACCTGCACCTCATCCCGACCTCCTTCACGCACGTCACACACCTCGACCTCTCCTTCCTTTCGCCGTGGGGCCACGCGCTCTTCTGTTCCTCCGCGACCACCACCTTCGACCCGCGCCTACTCGCGCTCCGCCTCCGCGACGCCTTCCCGCGCGTTACTTCGCTCGCCGTCTACGCGCGCGACCCCGCTACGCTCCACCTCCTCCTCCTCTCCCCCTGGCCGGAGCTCTCCAGCGTCAAGCTCGTGCGCTGGCACCAGCGCCCGCCGACGTCGTCCGAGGGTTCCGACTTCGCCGTGCTGTTCTCGCAGTGCCGATCGCTCGCCTCGCTCGACCTCTCCTCGTTCTACCACTGGCCGGAGGACCTTCCGCCGGTGCTGGCGGCCAACCCTGACACTGCGGCCTCGCTCCGCCGCCTCAACCTCTTGACAACTTCCTTCACGGAGGGTTTCAAGTCTCATCAAATCGAATCCATCACCGCATCGTGTCCTAACCTGGAGCACTTTCTCGTGGCCTGCAACTTCGATCCGAGATATATAGGGTTCGTTGGGGACGACACGCTGTTGGCTATTGCATCCAATTGCCCAAAGCTCTCGCTGCTTCACTTGGCCGATACGTCGTCGTTTTCAAATCACAGAGAGGACGAGGGTTTCGGGGGAGAAGAAGGCAGGGTTAGCCGTGCTACTCTTGTGACTTTGTTCTCTGGACTTCCTCTTTTGGAAGAGTTGGTGTTAGATATCTGTAAAAATGTGAGAGATAGCAGTTTGGCGTTGGAAGTGTTGGGTTCGAAGTGCCCTAATTTGAGGGTTCTGAAATTAGGCCAGTTTCAAGGGATTTGCTTGGCCCTTGGGTCTAAGCTTGACGGAGTTGCCCTCTGCCATGGGCTTCAATCTTTGTCTGTTGGTAACTGCGCCGACCTTGATGACATGGGGTTGATTGAGATTGCCAGAGGGTGTTCAAGGCTGGTTAGGTTCGAGCTTCAGGGTTGCAAGCTTGTGACTGAGCAGGGGCTTAGGACCATGGCTTGTTTGCTTCGCAGGACTATGATTGATGTCAAGGTTTCTGGCTGCGTCAACCTCGACACAGCCGCGACTCTCAGAGCTTTGGAGCCCATTCGGGACCGGATTGAGCGGCTCCATGTGGATTGTGTGTGGAATGGTTTGAAGGAAAGTGATGGGTTGGGGCATGGGTTTCTTAATTTTGATCTGAATGTTTTAGATGAACTGGATGGTGGTGAGTTAATGGATTACTTTGGGGGTGGAGAATGTGAGAATACAAGCAAAAGGAAGAGGCAGAGATGCAAGTACGAAATGGGAGTTCATGATTCCTTTTTGGAAACCAATGACAATGGTTTCTATGGTAAGTGCTGGGACAAGCTGCGGTATCTTTCTCTTTGGATAAAAGTTGGTGATCTGTTGACTCCATTGCCAGTGGCAGGGTTGGAGGATTGTCCCAGTTTGGAAGAGATTCTTATAAAGGTTGAAGGGGATAGCAGGGGGCAACCGAAACCAGCAGAGCGGGAGTTTGGTCTGAGCATTCTGGCTTGTTATCCTCAGCTATTGAAGATGCAGCTGGAGTGTGGTGATACCAAAGGTTATGCCCTCACTGCACCGTCAGGGCAAATGGATTTGAGCCTGTGGGAGAGGTTCTTTCTGAATGGGATTGGCAGTTTGAGTCTGAACGAGCTTCATTACTGGCCACCGCAAGATGAGGATGTGAACCAGAGGAGTGTGTCACTTCCAGCTGCTGGTTTGTTACAAGAATGTTACACTTTGAGGAAGCTCTTCATTCACGGGACAGCTCATGAGCATTTCATGAATTTTTTCCTCAAGACACCAAACCTAAGGGATGTACAGCTGAGGGAGGATTATTACCCGGCGCCTGAGAATGACATGAGCACAGAGATGAGAGTGGCCTCGTGCAGCCGCTTTGAAGATGCACTGAATAGGCGTCGAATCTGTGATTAACTTGTAATGTTATAGTTCCTGACAATGGAAATGGATTGCATGTAGAAAGTTTACGATTTCGGAGTTTCTCTCCATTATTATCATCTTGCTCATCTTTTTATTTAGTTACTATTTTTCTATTTCGTTCCCGCTTTTTATACGTGTAACAACCAGACTCGTGTCCCATGTTTTAGTCAAAGAATAAATTATTCTATAACAGATTATAAATATATTGTTATTTCTTTTATCTCACACAAGATAAGTGATGGATAATGGATTAACTTTCATTGCCCCACACGAGAATTTAGTTAGGAACGCACCGATGCATGTCTCATTATGTTTTAGATAAAGAACAAAAATTCATAGAAGTTTACATCAGCCGAAAACACTAAAGTAACAACTCTACCCGAAGTTCACTATGTACAAAAGATAAACACTGCATCAAAACAAAGAGTACTGGATGTCCACCAAGCGAGAGAGGATTTCCTCACAACTTGGCCGTTCATGTGGTTCCGCCCAACACTCTGCATAGAAAAACCGAGTAACCAAATAAACTAAATGGAATCTGAATAAAATAATAGCATCGACGTAAAAAAGATCTCGAATAATAGTTGCAGACCTGAAATCAGCCTGCCTAGCGGGCCTTCAGGAATATCCAATCGAGAACCCTCGTTAGCAACGGTATAAACCACCTAATCAGCAGATTAAAGTGTTAATCTAAACAAAATCATTACATTTTGAAGAACCAAAATTTTCAATAAAAACATAAAGGAAATACAAACTCCTTATGGAAGATTAGTAAATGGTCAATCAAACATACCCTCTCCGGAGGCACGCCTTCCCATGGCCTATTCAAGGTGCAGAGCTCCCACATTATGACCCCCAGGCTAAATATATCACATTTTTCAGTGAATGGTTCATTTCGAATAAGTTCAGGAGCCATCCATTCTGGGGTTCCAGCTGACAAGGAATCTCTCATGGGAGAATCTGTTATTATTCTTGAAAGTCCAAAATCACATATTTTCACTGTCCAATGCTTGTCCACCAGACAATTTGCACTTTTCACATCACGGTGAATAATCTTCATACGATGTATGTGCATTAGGCCCCTAATCACCACCAAGGTAGTCTTGTCAATGTTTTAACAGATCAAATGCCATTTTAAAAGCGAATACGTTTTTCTTACTGAAGTGTTCAACTTCTGAAAGTTGTGCATAACCAGGATGTTCCAAAAATGCACCACATAACTTACCGGCATATGTCCCGCAACATCTTTAGTCTTCTCCGCCAACTAAGCTTCTTCTTTTGACCACTCACATGAATCAAGTAAAACAAAGAGCCCATCTCCATGTATTCAGTCACCATTGACAAGCGTGGGGGCTTTGTGCATGCACCAAGAAATAAGATAACTGCATAAATATCAGTCGCTTGATAAATATCAGATGATCCCAAAAAAATCATGCACCAAGAGATATTCTTATTTACAACGATATATGCACAATATCATTCTTAGTATTTCGAGAAAGGGGGAATTTAGTAATAATTCCAGACTTTCAGTTGTCAAAAATATCCAGAAAACAAAATGTGAAAGGTCAATTACTCAAAAGACCCATATAAATAACTAGTTAGGATGTTGGGGAGTACCATTAGGATGTCGGAGCCGGCTGGAGGAATAAAAAGACGGAAAAAACACACTGAGTCAGCAAATGTTTGATGAAACAAAATTGCTGGCAAATAGCAAATCAACGTATAATACCTGAGAATGGATATCTCATTGCAGAAATCTTCCATGTTTTCAGCAGTTAAATCTTGCTCTAGGAAAACTTTTATTGCGACATCTGTGCCATTCCATATGCCGCGGAAAACTTCACCGAAGAACCCTGGAAAAGAAAAGGAGAATCACGTATCATAAGTTTATATGAAGCTAGTTTTCTCCCGACGGTTCAAAATCATGAATTTAAATGGATAGTTGCTGAATCATCAATGGTATCATATTTTTAGTAACAAATTAAAAAAAAAAAACTAAAACTGAGCAAACACAATTTCAATAATAATAGCATGGTGCATAACTTTATTTTTTCCCTAAATACTGAGACTTCAATTCTGATATCTTCACAAATTCCAAAAGTTCGTTTTTCCCTTGTCATGTTTGATTGATTTTGGGTTTCTGAATTACTAATTCTAGGCTAGATTTCTTTACTAATTAACAATAAATTGATTACTCAATTTCTTTCCACCTTCACTTGGCAGTATTTCTTTAGCTGAACATACATATAGTTCTTCAACTCTTTTTCTTTTTCCTTGTTCTTTCTTCAAAGGAGATTCACACTCACCAACCCGAAACCTTGAAATTGTTGAAACCCAAATAGAGGGTATAAAAGGAATCATCCATTAATTTTTCAAGTTGGAGAAGTAAAAATCATTGAATATTTTAAAGGCATCATCTTAAATTTAAAATCAGACAATGAAAAAACTAGGAAAACTCTGGTTGGCTCAACAGATCGGACCAGATCTGTCTCGGTCTGCCACAATCAAGAAGAAATATGCAGAAATCCAACCTCAAGAAATATTTAGAGTCAAGTGATTCATCCAGAAACTAATTTGCAATCATTTCAGAAACTCGACCATGCTTAAATCACAAGTGATACTGAGTCGCACAGCAAAAGTCAAAACTTGTGATTTTGATAACTACAAGGGGAAAGCTGAAACGTACCAATCCCAACACGAGTTCCAACAGTCAATTCTGTGAAATCGATATTCCATTCTTCATACGGCAACAGAGGTCTATCATTGAACATTGGTGATTCAAGGACTTTATTCCAAGTAGACTCCAGTTCATCATTCATTGGATATTCTGACACTCCACTTCTCTCAGAAGCTTGTCCTCTATAATCGTGCGGGGAAGAGGGTAATGACGTTGCCTTTTGAGACGTTACAGGGTCACAGTGTGGCGAATACAAGGGAGACCTGTCTTGATGACCATCAAGATGGAAATTTGACTTCTGTTATATCACAGAACAGGAATCAGATGAGGCAAATTACATGCCTTGTAACGGAAGCTAATCCAGAAAAACTTGTAATATAATTTACTTGTTACTGTAATCATCATAAACACATTATAGAACTTATATTCCAAATTATTATAAATTAAATTATACTAAAACCATCACCAAAATTAGTAGTTGACATGTCTTCTTTTCATTAGAAAATATCATACTTATGAACTAAGAGAGCATATTGATTTCTCCTAGATTGAGTTATGCAATCAAACCGAAGTATGATGCATAGATATACTGAAAGAAGCCACAGGCAGAGTATCAAGGCTTAAATAATAGCATACTGTATTGTTACAAAAATAATGCAGACACACTTTTTTATGAAGATCCATACTGCCGGCTCTATCATTTGGCGAATGGAACAATGAACTATCAACGGCCACTTGCTCTCTCTGAAGACGATTTTGCTTTAATGTTTCACTCATTGCCCGCACAGCCCTGCAGACATTAGATCATGAGTTATCGCATCAATGAAACAACTTACAAATCAACAACAGCACATATACTACATTCATATTTCATTGAAATAACATGATTATGCATTACGAAAATTGTAAATCAATGATCATTACTTCACTTTATCAAAGTACAAGTATAATCGTATGCATTCTGTGCAGTAGCTATTTATCACAAAGGAGGAACCATTTGTTGGAGTTGTTGTTGGTGGCAAGTGAGCCTAGATGTATTTGATGAATCCAACCCTTGCACGTAGATGTATTTGGTGTTTCCAACCCTTGAAGCATTTGAAAAGATGATTGAAGATTTAGATGTGTCTTAGTATGTTTTTATATTTTTTCTTTGTACGTAAGTTTATTTAGGTGTTGTTTGATCCTTAAAAAAGCATTTTCAAAACTGTTTAGAACTTATCTTAGGGTCAACATAATTTTAACTGATTAAAAGATATTTTAATCCATTGAAATATTCTTTTCTGAGGTCTAAAATGACTACAGTGAACATTTTGACAGATTACTTTATCGAATCAATATGTTAAAATCACTTAAAACCTTGAGTAATTCTGAAGATATGGTTCAATACGTTAAAACAAGTTTTTAACATATTAAGGCTCTCTTGTGCTTTCAGATAAATGTTATCCGTCTATTTTAGCAGGTTGGAAGCACGATTTAATTCATTTTTTTCACTAAGTGAATCAACAAATTAAACCATAGTTATAATTTGGTAAAACTAATAGAGTATATTCTATATAACTCTCTCATCTTCATCTCATTTGGTACAAACTTTGAAATCTGAGTTTCAAATTTGCACTGAGCTAAAGACATTTTCTTGTAGTTTTCTGTTGAGCATCTCTTTTCTCCCTCTCTTGTTAACTTTTGTATTCTCTTTGGTTCTTGTCTTGCATTTTAACAAATTAAAAGAAAGGCAGCCAAATTCTAAAATTGATCAACCCTTTAAAAAGATTCATTTTAGAAGTTTTTGAAGATTCTTGATATTTCAATGCACCCCCGACCTCCCCCCATTTTTCCTTGAACTCGGCCTTTAATTCTAACACCATTTACAACAGTCAAGCCTCTAGCAATCTACAAATTAATCTATCAGATCAGTAAGTTGAATAATTACCAAGAATTCAGTACAGGTAAGGATACATGGTACCAAGGCAAGTACAGATTAGCTTATATTTTCTATAGGAAAAAAACTAAAATAGAATAAACAACATTTATCTACACCAAGGACATCATGCTAAGGATATGCATAACCATAAGAGAGCAACAATGAACCTTGCAATATCATCACCAATCTCTGGTGTAATGCTGATACTTCTTCTTCGTATTCTACGAGCTTCTGATGAGGAAGCACCATCTGACTTATAGCTGGATCTGAAAAAGGAACAAATTCATCTGTTTAAGAAAAAAATTGATGAAGAAAATACTTTCTTAAAGCTACTGTAGAAACAAATGATAGATAGTCCTATGATGGAATCCTTGTGTCTCACAAGCACAACACATGAACATATATAATACACATAGAATGTGCATAGATTACATAGAGATGGGCCTAAGCCCATATAGTAAAATACATTTAAGACTCCCCTCAAGCTAGTGCATATAAATCATATGCACCAAGCTTGTTACAAGTAAAATCAATTCTAGGACCTCACAATGGTCTAGAAAAGACATCTACCATCTCATCATTGAGTTAATAAATCGAGTAGTAATGTCTCCATATACAATCTTTTCATAAATGAAGTAACAAACTATCTCAATAGGTCTAGTCCTTGAGTGGAATACTATATTTGAGACAATATGAAGGACAACTTGGTTATCACACATGGGACTCATTTACATAACCTTTCCAAATCTCATTTCTTGTTTGATCCAAATAAGTTTACAAGTGGCAGAAGCGATGGCTCTATACTTTACTTTGGCCTAGATCTTGCCACTAATTCTACGTCTTACTTTTCCAAGAAATCAAAGTGTTACCAATAAAAAGACAATATCCATAATTCGACCCAATTGGTGGCGGCGGGATGACGGTGGTTGGAATACATCGCTGAAGAGTGGGTTGACTGGAAAAGAAATTTAACCCTAACCCTAAATTCTAGATACCATATTAAGAATAACAAATAAGAATAACAATAAATAAATATAGGTTTAATTTCTCTTGTGTAAAATATACAAATAGGGTTGCTTATTTATAAATAGAAATAATAGCAGAATAACACAAACTATGGGCTGAGCCCTTTACATTCAACTGATCTAAATACTCAAATAGTTAATAGATGGAGATGTTGGTGAGAAAGGAAAACTAGAGTAAGGCATGTGATTGATGAGATAGCACTAGCATACTGTGAAAATAACATGACCCAAAAATTGTAGAGGAAAATGAGCATGAAAGTAAGAGAGTTTGAGTTATTTTAATAAGGTGTTTATCTTTACCCTCTGCCACACCATTTCGTTGAGGGGTAAATGCACAAGTTGTATGATGAAAAATACCATAGGAAGACATGAAAGTCTAAAAAATGGAAAAGATATTCATGAGCATCATCCTTCAGAAAATATGAATAGAAACATAAAATTAGTTTATAACTTCATTATAAGGAGATTGAAATACAAAAAACAATCCAGAAAGATTTTTCATTAAGAACAATCAAGTACATTAAGAAACACTAATAGAAGTTACAAAATTCTGAAATCCTAAAGTAAAACTAACACAACTTGGTCTCCAAATATCTAAGTGAACTAAAGCAAAAGGAGACAAAGCTTGTTTAGGAGCACTCTTAAGATAAGAACTACGACTATGTTTTTCAAATTGACATCACTCATAGCATCAAGTAGACAACTTAGATGCTACAAGGTGTTGAAACTTGATAAGGTTAGGATGACCATGGGGAGGGAAATTCACGACCAAGCAAGAGTAGATATTCATAGTTAATAAAGGCCATGGGACTCATATCCTGAACTCCCGTAAACAAAATAGAATCTTTAGTAAAAGAAATAAGACAATAAATATAGTAGATGAGAAGATTAAGATAATAAATCAAATGGAGATTTAGAACATAAAAAGGACACTGGCAATAGAGAGAGAGAACTAAGAAGATTGAAGTACCAACACCATGAGAAGAGGCTCAAGAGACATTAGACATAGTGACAAAAGGTAATAAACCAAAAGTGGAGAAAGATTTGAAAAGAGACTTATTACCAGATGTAAGATCAATGGCACCAGAGTCAAGGACTCAAGGGCTAAGAGAGAACGAGTGATACCAACAAACGAAGCACCTGTGTGCACACATATTGGTAGTTGCCTATTATGCAAGGCTCGCCTAGTTTGGCAAACAATTGTGGAGGAGGGGTCTGCCTCAATTCTTGGAGTGTGCAACTTACGTATTTGTGGGCAACTTCACTTAAAGGCCAATTGGTTTTAAGTGAAATTTGGCAAGTCGAAGGTCTAGAACAATCAAAAGAAGTGGCACCAAAGTCAAGAGGAACAAGGGGAGCAGCTTGAGCAGCAGGCATGTTCCCAAACCCAAGCACATTTGTCATGGGTGTGGAAGAGTTGCTTCAGGAAAAGGTAGATGATTGGAGGACTTAGGCATCAACTTTCAACCATCGGTGCAATCTTTTTCATCAGTAGAGGTAGTTGTCGGAATAAGATGAACAACATAATCCTGGCCCTTAAGCCAAAGCTTGATATTAGAGGCCTAAGTGTCATGATCATATAACTTGTCAATGTAGTGTGGGACATTGACATAATTAGTAAAGATCAAGGATTCAGACCTAGCACTAGTAGAAGATGTCATGGGTGCAAGGAGCAAAGAGAAAATAATGGCAAGGGAGAAAAGAGATGTTCCCAAAAGAGAGGAAACATGTAAATTGAATCCCAATCTTAAAGCCGGAATCGGAGGAGTGAACACTACGGTGAGTCAGACATGCTAAGATCAGTTTGAAAGGTTACAATGGACTATGGTGGCGGAAATGGCATAAAACAACTGGAAAAAGAGGCAGGACTGTGAGAGAATGGTGGAAATAAAAAGAAACAATTTCTAGTAAAAAAATTGGCATCAATGGACAATGGGTCCAACAGGAGGGTGAGGATTCAACTAAGCTCTAGATACCATGTAGAAATAAATCATAGATACTCATGATGGAATTCTTGTCTATCACAACACAATAACATATTATATATACAATATACATACATTACATAGAGATGGGCATAGGCCCAACTAGTAAAATACATCTAACAGATACACAATGACATACAATAATCATAATGAGAATATGCCCACGCCATCAATGTTAAAAGGTAACCCAGATTTAGAAAAAAAAAAAAAAAAAAAAAAAAAAAAGGGAAAAAGAAAGAAAACCCTAACAATATTTTGGAGAAAAAAATATTGACAAGAAGATATTGGACAAGAAAACCTAAACCATGATTGTTAGAAAGATTGAAGAAGATATTAACAATAAGAGATTTTGAAACAATAGTTAATAAAAGGATATAAGAGAAAAGGTTTAAGAAGGTTTAGTGTAATGTCTTTTCAAAAAATGATTTACACATATTTGTAAGTTAATATAAATAAATAAAAATATTGTTAATATAACGTACAATCAATTTTAATTTTTCTAGGTGCTTATTTCAATAAAAAGAAATCTAATCTACATCCTTCATTGTTTTAGTAATATATATATATGTTAAATACAAATTGCGGTAATAAATGAAAAAAAAAATGTAAACTATACCATTTGTTATTTTAATAATATATCTTTTGATTACAAATTGTGGTCAATCATTGGATAATTTGTTTCATATTCAACCATAAAATCCACTTGCCAAATACATCCTTTCAAGAAAAAAATATCTTTTTTACAAAATTAATGAGTGGATAGAGTTATCATGGTGTCGCACTCAAAAATTAATTTCTTTTTTGAAAAATAATGGAATCGTCACTATAATTTATTAAAGAAAAAATTATGGAAAACAAAAAAAGTCAGATAAGGCAAGTTTGCAAAACCGGATTTAGAGTCCGGGAGTCGGTTACGTGTGGGAAAGATACTAGCACTCCACAACGCCCGCCCTAACGCGGTACCTTTAATTAAACAAGTAAAATAAAAGAGTGTGATTTTTAGAAATATTTATTTTTTCTAAAAAAACAGAAATAGAATGCAAATAACAACAAAAAAAAATATATTTTTTTAATAGGGGGCCAACAAGGATTTGACGTCGCTCCTACGTATTTCTATACAGGATAGAAAATTAGGGTACACGTAGTTCTGTCCTTGGGTATTTGTGAGGGGCGTTTTCGTCGAGATGTGGTGCTTGCAGGGTTCGCTGAAGGGTTTCGAAGCTTGCATTTTTTCCGTGAGTGATATTTGGTTTGTGTATTTAGGAAATGGGGTTAACATGGCATATAAGTGGTTTGGTTGATGATTATTGGAATGGAATGGAAAGGTGATGGAGGTTCATGGTGGGATGTACAATGGAAATGTTGGGCAAAAACACAACGTAGAAACATTGTGGAATTATGCGTTCATGGAGATGCATGTTGATGAAATAGGAATAATTGTGGGTGCTTTTTATTTTATACCATGAATGAATGTACAAGCAAAAAGGAAAAAAAAAAACATACCTGGTGCCTAGTTTTCTTTCTAAGTGTGCTTTCTTCTTTTCTCTCTTCTCAATATTTTCTTTTTTCCATCACCAAAATGATCCTCCCTTTTTTCTTCTTCCTTTGACTAATATCTCTTTTTCTTTTTTTTTTCATTATTTTAATTGATATTTTTATTTTTTTTAAATACCAGTGGTTCAGTTCAAAGAAGTTACCACTCTTTGACTCATTCATATTTACTATTTTTATTTTTGTTAAAACTAATATTAAAGATGAATCTACCCAGGAATGAGACTTAAATCATTTTTCAACGGTAATAATCCATTATTTATTATTAATTTTATTTTTATTTAAGTGGATAACATGAGTTGTTATCTGAGTGGTTTCAAAATTATTCTTTGCAAATATTTCTTTTTTTTTTTAAAACAAATGCGTGGAGTTAGAGAGTGAGAACATGGGAGTCTACTGCCATTGACTAAAGGAAGCAGTTTGAAAACAGTCTTCCCTTCTTCTTTTTTTATTATTTATTCTCCTTTTTTAATATATATTTATTTTTATTTTGTTTTTATTATTTAATCATTAATTATTTAATATTTATTATTTATTATTTATTATTTGTTATTTTCGTTTTTTAATTATTATATTTTAATTACCACATTTTTTTAGTTTTCTCTTAATGGAAAAATTCAATATATTTTTTAATTACTATTATTAGTATTATATTTTTTTTAACAAATTTTTAATAGACTGATTTCCCTTACTATTTCTTTCTATGAATTTTATTTTAAAACTTTATTCATTGAATATAATGGAATCAAAACCCTTTATTTTATTTTTATGACAAAGTATAATAAAAATAAATAACATGTACTTTTATTTTAATTTTTATATTATTTTATAATCTGAAATAATTTATTTGTCCGGACGTAGTTGGATGTTGACACATTATAACCTAAATGTAAAAATCTTAAAGAATAAATGTAGGTGAGATTTGTTGGGGTGCAAACAAAGTCCCACATCACTCAAACAAGAGGTTGGACATGGGTTTATATACACATGGGTAGTCTTCATTGGTAAGAGGCCTTTTGGGAGGTGCCCAAGAGCAAAACCAT
>Ga0099824_1004484_pt1 | contig 20099 bp, 17 predicted proteins | sample SiratrowhiteBW_FD_76837 | JGI IMG/M metagenome (GOLD analysis project Ga0099824, IMG submission 76837) | Root nodule microbial communities of legume samples collected from California, USA - Siratro white BW | ecosystem: Host-associated > Plants > Roots > Nodule | place: USA: California... | reverse complement strand
ATTAAAAATATTAAATATATATATATATATATATATATATATATATATATATATATATATATAATGGGTGTAAAAGTATAATCTCTATAATGTAATTTTTCATATCATTTTGGAATTTGAATGTTGATCTAACTAATCATTGAAACACTGACCTAAAACAATATTTTAATCATGTCATTGTGAGATTGTATTCATGAATACTTTGTTTGGAGAGGAAGATAATAAAGGGAAAGAAGATAAATTAGATTGTACAAAAGAAAAGAAAGTAAAGAAATAATGAGTAAAAACAGGTAGTAGATATAATTCGTGTTAAAAAAATAAAATTAATTATATAATATAATGACTTATAAAAATACTTTTAAATATATTTTAATAAAATGAGTGTAATAGGTGAAAAAATAAAAACATAATATAATAATAAATAAATGCAGCAGAAAAAAAATTAATAAATAAATAAATAAAATTAAAAGGGTTATATTAGATTGGATATGCAAGGACAATGAAATTAACAAATTATAGTTTTTGACTGCTTCAATATGAAAAAAGGAATTGAAGTAAGATTTTAAAATATATTAATTTATAATGTTATAAATTATGCGTTAAGATATAATTAGTTACGTCTAGATACATAATTGATCTAAATTCATCATTATAAGCCTATCTCTTTTTCTCTTTATAGCAATTTTACTAATATATAATTATAATTATTTGTTATGAATGTAAACTTTTAACAAATTTTATAATTTTGAGTGAAATAAGACAAAAAGTTGTAAAAATATAACTATGTAACCTGTTTTTTCATTATTTTCATCAAGTTCCCCTTCCAGCCCCTCATTATTCGTTATCCTGTCTTAGGGATAAATAAAAAATATCTTATGTCAGCGAGAATTAATTGAAATAAACGTAAACCGTAAAATAATTCGATGTTTCTTTTACGCCCAAACTTAAGATGAACGAATCAAAACATGGTCGAAGAGCCTAAAGAACGCGTGTAGTAATTTGGTGATATCAAAACGAGCTACCCACCATTAAAACTTCGGGAAAGAATGAAAAGACATCAGTGTCATATCACGTGCACTTGGATTAACGCGAAGTCATGAAAAAGATACATCTCACAAAATATCCATTTCCACGTTGATTAAGAAAGTCTTGTGTATTTTTTTTAATTGGCTCGAATAGAGAAAATTTTCAATTGTTGTATATAGTTTTTAAGAATTCCTTGTTTTATTCTTTTATGCTAACAATTTTATTTATTTTACATTTTGTCTTTACTATTATCTATATTAATAAGATATGGTACTATATATGTTAGAAAATATAATGATAATGATAATAATAATAATAATTAAATATTTTTAAAAACTATATAATAATAGAAAAGAAATATAAATAAGTATTTTTTTCAAAAAGAAAAATTAAAAAAAAAATCAATATATATATCAAGAAAAAAAAAACTTTTTGAAATAGATTATGGGAAACTAAATATCATTTTGAATTCCTTTTTCACAAATATCATTTTGAAGAAAGTTACAAAATTAAACTCAAACCATCTTTATTTACACAAATAGGCATGTTTATACTTCATGGTCTGAATCTATTTCTAGACAATTGAATTCTGACCTTCAATATTGTCTCTCGCATGGTAAACTGGTTAGAATTTGGTTCTTAGAAAATTAAATTTTGACCAAGTTTTCCGTTTTCTTTTTTAAATAAAAGATTAAAATGAAGGTTTCTACATAAATTATAAAATTCAAAAATAATTAATAAAAAAATTGTATTCCTCACATTTCCTTCCTTAAAGTTATATCATCTAACATTCATTTTATTAATGTTTATCACAATTATATTTACATAAAATTACATTAACCATTTTGAAATTTTTCAAAATAAATTTTCCTCTATATAATAAATCAAAATACATATATACAGAAACATATCCTAAGAAAAGGAAAACATATAAAGCATTATAAACTTTTTCTATCTCCTCGTTCTATCTTTACTATGACTACTTTCCTGCATTATCCTTTACCATCATTGATAAAAACAAAAAACAAAAATCATTAAACAGGGTAAGTTAGAGTTTAAAAAAAAAAACTTATACATGTATAAATTCAATCATATATGCACATTTCAATAACATTAACATTTATCACTAACAAGGGTCTAAATCTCAGTCCCACTAGCTACTTCTCATGTCATAACTCAAAGACATCAACATCACAGCCACTTTACTTTCGGAAGACTCATGTGTTTAATTATACTTGAAGATCTACACTTATGACACCACCTTAAGTAAATTATCACCAGAATAGAGCTACATAATAGGAATTATTGAGATCCAAAGAAGTTGCATCTCTCTAAATAATATGATGACTTGTAAACTTTGTGTGAAGGTTATGATGTTAAGAAAAACACTTTAATTTTTATAAGTGTTCTACAATCATCATCTAAATGCTCTAACTAGTGTTTTGTACAACTACAGTACATAGTAGATGATCTAAGCAGACTGCATTAGACAATCTAATACAATCTATGTTTTACTTTAGTAAGGAAATAATCCCTTAATAAGTTGAAAATGGTGTGTTAAAAAATATATCTAAAATATATAAATGATTAAAAACATTTTAATACTGATGACCATATTATTTATTCTATAACTCATTTTAGAAGAACATAAATTACCATCGGTATAAAAATAATTTCGTAAGAAAATAAAAGAGCTTAATTGATTCTAATATATTTGAAAATAAATTGTTAACTATTTTGAGTGTATTGAATTGTTTCCTTTGATATATCCAATGAAAATGTAGAATGAAGATCATATCAAAAATTTTCTTTTAAAGTGTCTATAACATTAAAGATGAAGATATGTCTTCTTATTTGTGTAGAAAAATGTCTTCTTATTTTGAGCTCAATGGTCTAATTCATGAGGCTATATAAAGTGCTCAAAGATGAAGAAGAACATATAATATTACAACAAGCTTTACAATCTTCTTTTCTGAGAAAGATATAGAGTCTCAAGAGTTCTCGTAATTCTATCAGCTTTTGACCGTCTATCTTTTTGTGTGTAAAACTTTGTAAATTCTTTACTCTGTAAAGTTATACCCTCGAGAGCTTTATTTGTGCTCTCTTTGAGAGTGTTCTCTTTCCTTTTAGTGTTTTTAGTCTCAATGAGAGATTGAGAAGGATAACATAGAGAGGTTTGTATACTCATTATAATAGGGAGAAGTTTATGTAATCAGTATAATAAAAGTGTATTGATTAGTGACATCTCTTGAGCGATTCCTTGAGGGGATTGGACGTAACCCGGATTGTGTTATTTCTTTCTGCTCTTACTAGACGGTCTTGTTTGCTTGACTAAACAATCTATTGCAAGGTTTGTTGTTTTTTCACTGGAAATGAGAGTCTTAAGGCTTCGGTCAGCAACCCCCCCCCCCCCTCTCCTTTTGAGAAAGTTGACCCCATAAAAACTAGTCCACTTATATGACAAGGTAAATTCATTATGATTTTCCAGACACAATTCTTTTTCATATTGCGAACTAAGTCATAGGAACCTCTTTTACCTCTTACCACCTAATATTTTTCCTCTATGAGTCCAATAACTATGTTTACAAGACACTACATGTTATATCACAACTAAATTATCACAATTTTTATTTATACATATGCATCAAACTCAATTCAAATGCTAATAAATTGAAAATTCATGATCCATTATATTATAAAAATGTTGAAATACAATATATTGGTCAAATATAATATAATGAAAGATAAACACATTTTAGCATTTAGAAATATTTAAAAAGGTGTTTCTTTAATCTATAGAAAACTCTCTCTCCCTCATCCAGCATTTGGCTCACCTAGCGAACTAAGCACATGCTACAATTGACCTAGTCACCATTCTACTCGCCCAACTACCATTCTGCTCGCACAGGCAAAGGCATCAACACACCTAACAACTTCTAGTCACCTTGCGACTACACCACTAGGAGTTTTTCATAAAAAAAAAAAAAAAAAAAACTCTCTTCCAGTGACTAAAGCTCTCACGTTTTCAATTAAATGAATTTCGTCCAGGGAGAATTGGCTCCTCTAGCAACCAAATCACCAACAATATTTATTTAAATAACTCACCCAACAAATTTGGCTCTCACAACAATTGAAGCTCTCAAGTTTTTAATTAAATGAATTTCATCCAGCGATAATTGGGTCACCTAGTGACCAAATCACTAGGAATTTTTATTTAACTAGCTCGCCCAGTAAATTTGGCTTGCCTAATCAATTTGGCTTGTCCAACGACTAAAAATCTTGGGTTTTAATTAAATGAATTTTGCCCGTCAAGCACTTGATTCACCCAAAAAATCTACATAAAATCAGAAATTCTAAAGGATAAGGTATGGGTCTTTCTTGGTTTAAGCAAAGTTTTTTATTCACTTTCTTTTACCAAATATTGAATATTATAATTCAAAACAATACCGACTTGAACCAAGTTTATCCCATATACAATATTCTAACATAAAATTATACATGCACTCAACATTTCAAAACATTATACTAAGATAGAATTTCATTTCAATCAACACATAAATTCTTACAAGAGTTTCAAGACAAGTGACCACATCACCTTCACATCTAGATCGTCTATCCTAGAATACTATTGAAAACTTAATTAACTTCCCTTACATGTTTAACTTGCTCAACACAAAACTAAGCTCCAACTCCACATAACTCACAAAAAAGCTAAACTTGTACATAGAAAGTCCTTATCAATGATTTGAACATACTGTATGATCCTAGAATAATAAAGACTCATCTTGGCTCTGAAACCCCACATACAACCAAGTTTCTCCTAAACATGCAAAATTTTCTCAAAACTAATTCAAGAAAAAGGGGTGAAGAGGAACTTACTCTAAAGAAGATTTTGATAAAGACTTTGTTGATCATTAGATCCAGGTGTTAGACGAAGGAACACAGCAGATGCAGGGAAAGGATCAAACACACGGAAGGCATCAAACAAAGATCCACCTGAACCAAACCTCGAGGATGGACTACAAGTATGTCCCATTTCACCATCAAGATCAAATCTTAGGAGAGAGACACAATGGCAACAAAACTAAATCATTTGTTAGAGACAAAGCCATTATGGCTTTGGTATCTTGAGTAAAACCAAAGAAAATAGAAGAAGCTCTGATAGACAAATGCTACATTCTAACCATGGTGGAAGAGTTGAACCAATTCACCATAAATGATGTCTATACTTTAGTGCCTCCTCCTATTTATTAGACCGTGATTGGAGCAAGATGGGTCTTCCACAACTAGCTAGAAGAAGATGGCAAAGTGCTAGGAAATAAAGTTAGATTCATACCACAAGGATACAATCACCAGGAAGGTATAAAGATGTAAAGGAGCTTTCTTCAACAACAACTTGACACAAGCGTTATTCGATTCTAGCCTATAGTGTGCACTTTTACAATATTTTGGTGTAAATGGTTATGCTACCTAGAGAGATAAGTACTACTAAACATCTAGATGTTGTATAAAGAAGAAGAGAAACTAAAAGTTGGATGATGTGCATTTAATGCATAGTTCACTATCAAGCTCGTCAAATGTAGAAAGGACATTCTGGTGAGTTAAAACTGCTTAACAACCAAAAATAGATTTGCAATGGTTATATTCTTTCGGTGTCTATATAAAGCTACCTTTCAAGAAAAGAGAAGAAGAAAGAAGTTGTTGCATTGTGTTGAAAAGATGTTCATTTTTTTTTCCTCAAAAGTGTTCATCTAGAAAACTACGAGAGAGTGCATAAACCTTGTAATCATTAATCCCTTCCTAGTAGTCAAAAACCAATGATTTGTTGATAAACCTCACAAAATATTTTATGTTATCCAGAAGTGACTGTTTTGCAAAAGAATGCCCGTGAAACAAGAGTGGCTTTTTGAAAGCATACTTAAGGAGTTAGCCAAGAATGCGTTTGACCCCCAACAATACTTGACTCTACATTGCAACATTAATCTACCTATTGAACTTTGTTGATTGGGAATAGAACGTAGTTTGTTATGTTAGAGAAACTAGTATAAAGTATTGTGTGTATGTCTTATCTCTCCTTATTTCTTTTACTTTGCATGTTATTAACAACTAAAACTAATTTTGGAAAAGTCATTATTTAAATAAATCTTTTGGAAGCTTAAAGTTGTGTCTAATAATTTAATCAGACAAAATATGTACATAAAAATGATTCATCAACAGATTGCATGTTATATAAAACTATTGTCTAAACAAACCTCATTAAATGATATTTACGAAAAATTTTAAAGAATCTATAAAACACAATTCAACCCTCCCTTCTTGTCTTATTTCCTATTTTTCACCCTCTTCTCCAAAGAATGTAACAAGTATTTCATTATTGTTCAAATTTATGTTGATGAAATGCTACTAATGAATCTCTTTGCAAGGATTTTTCTAATGTGCAAGAAGAGTTTGAGATGAGAATTATGGGAAAATTAAGTTCTTTCTTTGTTGGAAAAAGATTTATGGCTAAGATAAACAAAAAAGAGGGTGAATTGGTTTTGTAAAACTTTCTTAAAACTTTTACCCCATCTTATAATCTTTTGGAAACAAGACTTAATAAAAAAATATAATGCAATTAAATTTGGGATTAAGATTGATAAAACCTGGAATTAAGATTGATAAAAATCATACAATGTATTCACAAACAACAGGATAAATTTGTACAAACTAAGAAGGAAGAAGAAATATTACACAATAATTTTATATTGATTCAAATCAAACTGATCCCACATCCAATCTTAGTTGTTCAACCTTAAAACAACCGATTTCCACTATCTTTATGAGTTTTTATAGGCACAATCACATGCAAATCACATACAAGATATGATGAAAATAAATCAACTCCTAAACACAGTCAATAGAGTACAACATGAAACTTTGAAAACCCCTTCGAGAAAACATCAATTCAACCCTAGAAAACTCAAAAGGAAAAAGTGGGATTAACCAATGAATTCAGAAATCAAAAAAATGGAAATATATTGCCAGATTTTTATGAAAGAAGCAGTTAAAAGTGTTTTCACAACTCTAACACATAGCCATTTTAAATCTTATAAAAAAAAGAGTGGTATATGAATTCTTGAAAATATTTTCAAAGTGGAAACAAAGTTTAGGCCGAATTCAATAGGGGGGTGAATTGAACTTTCAAAAAATTTTCCAAAAATGAAAAGTATTTAAAGTGTGGAATGAAAGTTTTTAATTGAATTAATCAAAAGTGTTATTCAGAAGTACTCAACAAAAGTCAATGTATTCCATATCACAATCAATCAACAAAATACACACACAGAACAGTATACAACAATAAACACAATCAATTTAGAAGCAGAAGTAGTAAACTAGAACCAGAAAACATATGAGATAATCTAGAAATCAATTGAGTAAAACTATAAATAATATACTAAAATTAGAATAAAACACAAATCAGAAAAGATTCAATCAATTTACAAACACAAACAGTATAGACTAGAACACACGGATCAACAATAAATTGAACAAGGAACACAATCCACAGTAGATCAGTAACAATCAGATAAATAGTAGAATCAGTTCACTGAAATTACTCATGCAACAAAGCAATCCAAAATTAACAATAATTTCAAGAAAACTAGTTTCTAGAAATACAAACAGATATACAGTAATAATAGTTAGTTAGAAACACTTAAACAGAATAAAGATCAGATACAGTAAACTAAACAGAGATTAAAACAGTTTCAAAGAACACGATATAGCAACAGTAGATGAGCAATAAACTGAGCGCGAAGGAAAATTAAAATAGGCGAGAGACAACAAACAATAAAGCATTCAAGAAGAGAAAAAGAGAGATCAAAAATACCAAGATTTATACTAGTTCACCCTTGTGTTATTATTATTATTATTATTTAAAAAAAACATAACTGTGTGATATCAAAATAAAATGGAAGGAACCAAAGAAGGAAAACAAGCAAAACTCCACAAACATGTGACCTTGAAGAGTAAGTTAGCATTCGCTTGAGACAAAGTTCATCATGCACAAAGGGGCAATACTTAAGGTCATGAGCTACAACTAAAACGAAGGTGAAGAAACCTTACCTTCAAGAGGGTTGTTCGAAAAAAACTTATCCTCACAAAAACCCTTTCTTCTTCTTTGGTCTCTGTCTATGCTCTCCCCGCTTACTTTCTAATTATCCTTTTTTTTCGCTTCTCACTCTTCACATTGTCATATAACCTTCCCTCAGCTCTTCATGAGTATCTTTCTCCCCAAAGAAAGCCAAATGGCTTTTTTTTTTAATACCAGTGAGTGCCTCCCCTTTAAGAGGAGCCCTGTGGGCATATATGAAAAGAAAGGGATCTCTACAGAAGTGAGTGCAATGCCCATTTTTGCTTTTCAAAAGAGACAAAACCACTTTTGCAGGGATAAGACAACTTTTAGAGGGAACAAAACAAACTTTTTTGTGTAACAGTGGAGCAGAGTAGTGGAATTTTTTTCAGAGGGGACAAAACAGCCTTTCTTGTGCAACAGTAGGGCATGCAACAATAAAGCATAATAGTGGAGCTGAGTGTTGCAAGAGCGGGCTGTTCTTCAGCTTCTTTATATTTTTTTAAAATAATTTTTGTTCATTTTTCAATTTAATTTAATTTTTTTAAATAGTAACATAAAGAGGAAAAAAACTGAGTAAAACTTGAATTTATTTTTTGAAATAAAATAAAAATTGAACTATATATTTTTTTCTTTTTCCTTTTTTTGAAATTAAAAAAAATAAATATAAAAAAATATATTTTTTAAAAATAGGAGAGAATAGGAACAAAACTCAAAATTTTAAATTAAATGATTTATTTATTTATTATGATTAGAAACCTTTTTTTATACTTTTGAAAATTTATTCACCCAGACGAAATTGGGTGTTAACAGCTACCCCTCTTTACTTAAATTTTACTGTATAATTTGAAAATTAAAAATTTAATATTATCAAGGTAAAATTTAAGTAAAGACAGAAATACTAATTTCGTCTGGCTTGAGAAAGAAAAAAAATCAAGCATCCGGATCATTCCTCAAAAGAGAGTTCACCATTTGAAAACAAAGTGAAAATCAGAAAGTGAGGTCGAGACCATTACTTAGTAGAGGGTCACGCACATCACGTGCAGGAAAGTAAAAGTGAGGTCGAGGCCATTACAAAGTAGAGGGCCATGCACCATCACATGTAGAAAAGTAAAATTGAGGTCGAGACCATTACAAAGTAGAGAGTCACACACCGTCACATGCAGAAAAGTAAAAGTGAGGTCGAGACCATTACAAAATAGAGGGCACACACCGTCACATGCAGAAAAAGGAAAAGTGAGGTCGAGACCATTATAGAGTAGAGGGTCATGCACCGTCACGTGTAGGAAAGTAAAAGTGAGGTCGAGACCATTACAAAGTACAGGGTCACGCACTGTCACATGCAGGAAAGTAAAAGTGAGGTCAAAACCATAACAAAGTAGAGGGTCACGCACAGTCACGTGCAAAAAAGTAAGGATTTAGACCTTGCTTTACAGAGGGTCCCCATTTGAAGAAGGTTTGAAAACGTTTGAACCAATCCCATGGAGATGATCTCTATTCGGAAAAGACTCAAATTTGTTTAACCAATCATGAGAAGAGGGTCTTTGTCTGAAAACGATTTGAGAAAAGGGTAAGAGAACACCAAAATAAAATTTGAATGATCCATGTATGAATGCAATATGTTTGCTTTTGCTATTCTTGTGGTTCATTAGAGTACATGGATTAATGCATGAGACTCTATTTTTACAGTTTTGCTTTAATTAAAATGCATGTATGAATGCATGAAATTCTATTTTCCTATTTTGCTTTTTGTTTGAAAGGGTTAATGAATGAATGGATGAGACTTCTTTTTTTTTTCGATGTTGATACTTAGAGTCAATTGTTCTCTTTTCCATCGTTGAATTCTTTTGACATCAAAATTTTGTTCATGAAAATGAGAGATGTTGCAAATCCTGAAGTTGAAATTAAGGCATTATTGACTTTTTCCTTTAAAACAATATTTAATGCATGTGCCTGAATCCATAGGTGAATGAAAAATGTGAGAGAGAAAGTTGAAGTTGTTTGGAGGAAGCTGAGATTGACCAACTTCAGATATGTTAAAACTCATATGCCTCTCTAAAAAGGGAGAATTTTATGCAAGGTATACATGTGAAGCAAGACTGTCCCAGTTTTGATGTAGTAGTGGGTAGACTAGGTGAAGTGTGGATTGCTTATTTGAAGGATTGCCTGAATAGCTAGGTGGTGAAGACTGGGGTTATGTAACATGACATGATGTTTTTCACATGTCCCTCTAAGAATCGAGTCTGTGCAAGGTATACATGCGAGCAAAACTGCCCTAGCTTAGATGTGCAAGGGTGAAGCAAGGTCTGGATAAAAGGTGATTTGGATTTTTTTTTTTGTAAGGTGGAAGGAAAGGATTGCCCTAGTGTAAGGGTATTCTGAGTTGGCTTCCTTTTGGTTGACTCATTGGTTGATAACAGAAGATTGTCTTTTACCAGAAACATTTCAACCAGCTTTCTCTTTTACTCTATTTTTTCTTTTGCTTTTTCGTGACCGAGTTGTTAGTCACGTCTTCTTGTCACAGGGTTAAGCTTTGAAAATTAGAGCAATCATTCCTCAATCAATATGGACTTTATTAGGCACGTAACGCGACTAAGGGTTAAAAGGTTGTCAAGAAAAGGATATGAAGGCTCAAAAATTATTTGTTGGATTTTAAAATTTGACACAACATTAGTCAAGTTTTGTGAAAGACAATCAAGGTTTTCCTTTGTAAACACCCTATTCTTTTCATTATTTTTTCATTTTTCATTCATTTTTCTTTTCTCTTTTCTTCTCTTTTTTGCTCTTTTGTGATAACACTTCTTCTTGCACACTCATATCATTCTCAGATGAATTTCTTCTATTTGATTCTTTGGAGCTTTTTGGCATATCTTGAACTGAGTTTCACTTATGATAACCTTTGTTTAGGGCATTTTGAAAGTTAATATTTATTTTTTGCTCAAAAAGGGTGCAATGGATTTGCAATTTTTGTTTGCTTTGGACAAAGAAACATGGCCATATGTCCCTTTGAATCATGATTGCTTTATTTCAGCAAGATTAACCCTAAAACAAGATTCAATGGCTCACAACACATGACATTTATATCTTCTTCTTTTTCTGTTAAACTTTTGATTTTCTTTATTTTCCTTTCTTTTGCCTAGACTGCCCTTGCGGGTTTTCAATCTATTAGACTTATTTATTTTTATTGCCCCAAGAGATTGGAGTTCAACCATTCAGCCAACCAAGAGAAACCTAACGTTTTTGCCCCTATGTGATACTCTTATTTTGTCATTCCGGGCAATGATGATAGCTATTGAGGCAGATCCTTTTATTTTGGGATTTTGGGGATGAGGAAAGACTAGAGGATTTCAAGCAACATACATGTAAGTGTTTCATTGGAAATTGTTGGCTTTTACCTCTTCCTAAACTGTGAAAATGCAACATTTTTCATGAATTCAAAACTTATATCAGAGAAAACAATTAACTCAGTCCTATGAACACCTTTTATTTTTTTATTTTATTTTGCTTTATTCTCACGACATCCATTGAGACTAGGCCTTGGTGGCAACAAGCAAGAATCTGTAGAACATGCCATGGTGCTAACAAAAGTATATGCTCATGCCTTTTCCTTTTACTTTTACTCAGTGTGACAAAAATGCATAAATCAAAAGAAAAAAAAAAGGAAAATTATACAAACAAGTGTTTTCATTGAATATTGCAGTCAATCAACAATGTCAATATTTTACAGGTAGAGGTAACTCTTTCCCATCGATCCTCATGAGGATTAGTGCTCCTCTTGAAAGGACCTTTTTCACCACATAAGGGCCTTCGTAATATGGGAACCATTTCCCTCTATGATCCTTTTGAATCGGCATGAACTTCCTTACCACTAAATCGCCTTCTTAAAACTCTCTGGGTGAACTTTTCCATCAAATGCTTTCTTCATCCTTCTTTAATATAGATGTCCGTGACTTATTGTTGTTAGTCTTTTTTCGTTAATAAAATTAAGTTGATCCCTTTAAGCTTGTATCCATTCCTCTTCTTCCAGTTGAGTTTCCATCAACACTCTCAGAGAGGGGATTTCAAATTCGAAAAGGAGTACTGCTGTCATCCCATATACCAACAAAAATGGTGTTGCCCCAGTTGATGTCCGGACTAAAGTGTGATATCCATGTAAGGCAAAAGGGAGCATCTGGTGCCATTCCTTGTAAGTTACGACCATTTTTTGGATGATCTTCTTTATATTCTTATTCGCTGCCTCAACTGCTTCGTTCATTTTCGGACGGTAGAGAGAGGAATTGTGGTGTTGAATCTTGAATTCTTCACACAATTCTAACATCATCTTATTGTTGAGATTGGTAGCATCGTCAATGATAATCCTGCTAGGCAAGCCATATCGGCATATCAATTCTTTCCTTATGAATTTTGCCACTACTTTCCTCATCACATTTGCGTGGGAAGCGGCTTCCTCCCATTCAGTAAAGTAATCGATTACCACTAGGATGAAACGATGTCCGTTTAATGCTTTTGGCTCTATAACTCCGATGACATCTATACCCCACCTAGAGAAAGGCCATGGCACAGTCAAGACATTCAAAGTTGTTGGTGAGCATTAACATTGTTTGCATACACTTGACATTTGTGGCATTTCCTCACATGTACACAATAGTCATTCTCCATGGTCAACCAAAAGTAACCAGCCCTTAATATTTTCCTGGCTATAGAATGGCCATTCATGTGAGTATCGAAAGTTCCTTCGTGAACTTCCCTCAAGATCAACTCTGCTTCTTTGGCATCGACACATTTGAGGAGGATCATATCATGATTTCTCTTGTATAACACATCTCCATTCAACATGAAGTTTGCAGCCAATCTTAACATCCATTTATCATTCTCGATGGCTGTTTCAGGATATTCACGATCTTTGAGGTATCGCTTGATATCGAAATATCAAGGTTTGCCATCCAACTCTCCTGTGATGAAATGGCAGTAAATTGGGTGTTCATGACTCTTCAATTTGATCGTTGGCAACTCTCCCTCTTGATTTAGTTTGAACATGGATGATAAGGTGGCAAGAACATCAACCAGCTAGTTTTCTTCTCGTAGAATGTGGTGGAATACTATGGCATCAAAATACTTCATTAGTCCTTTGATATATGCTTGATAAGGGATGATCCCTAGTCTCCCACTCTCCCTTTATTTGGTGAATAACTAGCATGGAATCACCATACACGTTCAAGCATTTTGCTTTAAATTCTATGGCTGCTCAAATCCCTAGAGCACAGGCCTCGTATTCAGCTATATTCTTGATACAATCGAAGGACAACCTTGTCGTCACTGGTATATGCTATTTTTTTGGAGAGATAAGCAATGCCCCTATATCATGGCCCAATGCTTTAGATGTTCCATTGAATAATAAGGTCCAGGTATTTTCAATATCATCCTCAAAAATATCCTCATCTGGGAAACCAGACTGCATGGGTTGATAATCTTCAATGGGCTGATGGGCTAAATAATCAGCCTGAACACTGCCTTTGATAACCTTTTGGGTGACATATAAAATATCATACTCTGATAATAACATTTGCCAACAGGTTATCCTTCCCGTGAGAGTAGGCTTCTCAAAGATATACTTGAGTGAATCCATTTTGGATATTAATCATATTGTGTGGCTTAACATATACTATCTTAACCAATGCGCTGCCTAAACCAAAGCACAACAGGTTCGTTCTAACGAAGAATATGTGGCGAGGATGACGATGAGGAGCAAGGTATCAAGCTAGCAAGAGTGGTTTGGTTTGGTTCAAATCTACCTGGTTTGGGCCACATTACGTCAAGGTTTAGAAGTGGATTGATTCTTCCTGCACCTCCATACTGACTTCTTGCACCTCCATATTAAATGTGTTTTTACGATTTTACCCTTTTAAATTTTTTTAAAATCCAATCCTACCTTTCACCCCTTTCACTCAGCACATCCATCTCTCTCACCTCCACCCATCGCACCTCCATCTACAGTTTGACGTTCTTGCACCTCCGACATTCCTTGACCTCCAGCGTTCTTTCACCTCTATTGTTGTTGCACCTCCGCCATTGCTGCACCTTTGGGAATTGAAAATTTAGAGGAACATCTTGCACCGTTGCACGTCCACAACACACGCACCACCACACACCATATTGACAATTATATAATCAATTAAAACAAAGGTAAGGTTTATTGTAAGTTTAATTTGATATTGTAGTGAATGATATAGGCAGAGGACGGCGGTGGTGGTCGTTTTCTTCTGGTCATGGTCGTCATTGTGGGTTGTGTATTTTCAAAATAAAAATATGTTATGGGTTGGGTAACCCGCAATGCATTCGAAATTTCAAATACATTGCGGGTTACCAAACCCGCAACTTGTTTTTATTTTGAAAATAAGTTGCGGGTTGTATAACCCGCAAGTGTGTGTTTTTTAAACACCTTTGATTTTCAAATTTCTTTGCTTCATTTCAGAACTATGGCAAAAACTAGAGGAGGTCGAAAGAGATCGACAGCCTATGTGAGGCAAGGAGATACTGTGACGAAGCTGCTAAGGCAGGGGGATTCGTAGGTGGCCCTTCTGATTGTTCTGTTTTGGTTAGTTACCCTGATCATATTACATTTAGACTGTGGACTGGTGAGGTAAGATATTTACAATTTTCTGTACTATGTTGGTGATTGGATTAAATTTAAATTAGTTACATGACTATTACGAATATGAATTGTATTATTTTTTGTTTTGTATAGGAACAGGGAGAACTGAGGTTGGTCTCCCATGGAAGAAAATTTAATTGTATGTTAGAAGTTATATATCCTTATAAATTGAAAATAGTTAATGTTGATTTATTTAAAATAACATAGGCATGGATTTACGAGCACATCCCATGCATGAGAAGAAGGACTTTGAATTCTAGATATGATGACACTCTACTATGGGCAGCTCGATATGTTGTCAGACGTCATATTTCGAGCTTCATTGAGATAAGGGCCCATTTAGATCGCTTGACGTATAGTGATGATGTGTGGACTCTATATCATTCGCACCAAGCAGCTCGTCCATTTGAGTCCATATCATTATTTCGAGGTTTCATCCGTTATGGGGTCACTACTTAGAAATATATGTCAAATCGTGTCTTGTGGCAGTTTGGCTACGAGTAGAGGATTCCAGATGTTGTTTTGCATTACGACGGTGGTGTTTCTGAGACCATTGACTATAGATGGTTACATTTTGCTGATCATTTGGTCAGCGGTCTTACCCCAGCATCTGAGCCACATGCATGCTCAGACTGGTTTATGCATATCTCCTATCCATTTATTAGTCCTCGTGTTGAGGATGAGGGACCGCATGTGTCATCTGGTCGTCGTCCTCGTAGTCCAGCTGACACAAACCCACATCCTCCGTCAGAGCAGGATCAGAGACCTATAAGTTATTTGGATTGTGAATGATTTTTTTAATTCTTTTTAAATGATTGATTTGGTTAATGTGTATTATTTTCATTTTGAAGGGTTTATTTAGACGTATTGCAAACGTCCTGCAAAGGATGATTGATTGTCCTGACGTGGTCGAAGGCACTACATCCTATGAAGGGACTCAAGAGGCATTGCGGTTAGCCCAACAAGGTTATCGCGAGGGGACTGTTTATACACGTTGTTCGAGAGGAGGTCATGGTAAAGGGGCAGGACGTAGTTGATATTACTGTGTTATTATTTGTATTTCAGATTATATTACTTATTATGTTATTATTTTTACCGAATACTATGTTATTATTTGTACCGAATACTATGATATTGATATGTTATTATTAGTATTTCGCATGATATTACTTACTATGTTATTTCAGATGATAGACAACAAATATTTTTATAAGAAGTAAATATGTTTATAAGAAGAAGTTAATGGTAAGAAAATCCTTTTACAATAATCAATCATCTCCAAGATTAATGTGGAACTTATTGGGTTGTAACATGTTTCTAAAACGTTGCATACGACCAACGTAATATGATGACCACAATCTTGCCTCTAGGTAACAATACTTCGACCAAAACATGTCTTCTGTAGGTAAAGGACTACCATCCCGTAATTTCACCTGCAAATAATTAACATTGATGTTTATATAACTAGAAATATTAATCTTTCTTCGTTATTTAGATCATTATTGCACATACCTACACAAAATGTGACCCATACACATGTCTTATACATATTATCCTATGTGAATGGACCGAACTCGGAGGTCTACTTCTTAATGGAAAAATGGTTATGTTTTACTTCAGTTATAAGCAAACTAATACGACATTATATCTACTAGCAATGGCATAATCCATTTCTCGATAGTAGCCTGCATGTTGAAATTGTACACATTACTTCATAATTACACATGAGTTAAATAATTAAATTAAAGATAAAGATGCTTACAGTTGTTGATCGTTCAAGTAGCAATGAATTCTTTAGTTCCTCAACTCGATTAAATCCACCTAAAATGGTAGCATATTCATCATGCCAAGCACAAATTTCTTTGAACAAATCCATTTGAACCAATGACCACAATTTTTCACCATACCCAACAATGCAGCAATAGATTGATATCCACAATTTCCATCTGCTTTGACATCAACAACTTCTTCGATAAATGGGTGACATATCGGATGAAATTGATCAAGCATTAGAACAACTTTTTGACTCAGTGCCAACTGTGATTTCCCCTTGACCCCTTCAGTGAAGAGCAACTATCATTGATTGAATGAATTTTATCGACATGCTCAAAATAAGATGGGTTACGCTTTGTTGACCTCTCATGTATTTTTTCTTTACGTGTTTGCGAGCCTTTAGTTTTGACTTCTCTCTCGGCGGACACATGGATGTCATGTCAGGATAAGGAATTTCACGAAGTTTGTTCTTAATTGTAAGTTTCCCTCCAATATCAACCTCTTTAAATCGATTAACAATGACATCTAATTCTTGTTGACATGATAACTCAAAAGATGACTAACCTCATGATATGTCTGAGAAGCTTAGTCAAGTCCACATAACATGAACTTCGTTAAGTGGTATCACACCAAACTGATATCTAGCTAATGCACAAGCACATGGCAATCCATGGGTAGACCTTAGGACACAACCACAATGCTCATTATCGAAACCCACGTGCTTAACTCTTTGCACTTCTTCAGCTATCCATGCCAAAGCATTCTTGCTAACCACATCCACCAAATGTTTGTATAATGTCATATTGAAGTTATGACCAACAACATGTAGACTCATCTCAAATGAAGCTTTAATTTCATTATATTGAAGAATAAGGATGTTGTTAATTGCATCCCAACAAGTACACAAATCTCCCATGCTATTCTGCAATATACGTTTCAGATTCCAATGAGCCTATTCAACCCTGCAAAAACATAAAAGAATATTAATATCTTATATACTTATCTTGACACCTATATCTTATTATAAAAATATTACAAATATACCTATTTAAGGTAGTGTTTCCCAAATGCATGACCTTATTTGTCCAAGCCCTAACAAATTTCTCTTTGTGGGGAATAAGCCATGTCTTCTTCACATAATAAACAAACAATGGCCAAGATGAATAAATACAGTCAAACCCTTTAACAACTTCATCATATGCATCACAGTTATGACAATCTACCATAGTTTCCCATGTATTCATTATAATGTCCCACCCCTCCCTAGAAACAGTGAACATTTTACATTTTGCTTTAACATTCTTGTTAATGTGAAACCGACATAATATGTTAGATGCTTCAGGAAAGACAACATTGATTGCATTCTTAAAGCAAGGTCTTTGTCACTAACAATGACTTCAGGGTACACATCTTCCCTAAAAAACAACCCTCTGAGTCTCTACAAAGCCCATATGAAGGTATTTTCACATTCTGTTGACAATAACACAAAAGTAGTTGAAAAAGTTAACCCATAGATGTCACACCAACTATTTCAAGCAAAGGAAGCCTATATTTGTTGGTTTTGTATGTATTATCCATCAATAGGACAATGCTAAATGCATTCAACAACTTAAATGAATCAGGATGTGTCCAAAAGATATCACTCACAACTTCTGAATACTGATGACACCTACTCCAGTGAATATACTGGTCACGCTCCAGTAACATCATTAATTGCTGCAATTTAGTTCTTGATCCTCTAAGTGACCTCTTGTATGTATATCTTGCATTATACAATTGTTTTATTGTTGTCACATTGTCTTTATTGTTCTCTTTCAAAGTCAGCAATATGTTTGACGGCTTCACTTGACTTTTTGTCATGTCAACAACCAAGGCATGTTCATCAGGTTTTAATATCCCAACATAAGGGTGTCCAACTAGTGTCTCAGCAAGATCATGATTATGTAAGCCACATATGACTTTCAACACCCAACCTTCTCCATTTGGAATAGGTTTACCCCGCACTCTAAATGGACAATCACACTTTCTAGTCCCTGTAATGGTAACCTCCAAATCATTCCTGTATTTTCTATATTTTTCACTCCTTTCACAACCCAACAATACAAATGTCTTCCTTCCTTGTTGACTCGTTGCTTTATTAAATCTCAATATGACAACCACAAATCCAAGAGAAAAAGCAACCTTCCGAACCCATTCAAGCAAATAATCTCTAGTAAGAAATACCTAAATATAACGTTCATAAAAATTTTAGGTTTATCACAATTTATCCAATAATAAAATTTAGTATAACCAAATTCATTTACCTCATTTCTTGAAAAACGAAAACCACATTCATGCTCGTTAACCATAACAACACTTTCATGTGGTTCTTCTATTTCTGATATTTTATCTACTTCTTCGGAAAACTTACTGCAAAAGTCTCCTTCCATCGTAGACTAAATAATTCATTCAAAAGAATCAAACAACCAAATCAAAACAAATATACAACTAATGCTATTACGTTTTGTATAATCCGCAAGTATCAAAAAATTTTAAATGAATTGTGGGTTGTACAACCTGCAATAATAAAAATATTTTAAATAAATTGCGGGTTGTACAACCGCAACAGTAAAAATTTTCAAAAATGAATTGTGGGTTGTACAATCCGCAATAGTAGAAATTTTCAAAAATAAATTGAGTTGTACAACCCGCAAGATTGAAAATTTTCATAACTGAATTACTGGTTGTACAACCCGCTATCTTAAAAATTTTCAAATTCAATTGCGGGTTGTACAACTCGCAAGTTCAAAATCAGAATTTCCATACTTGCGGGTTGTAGAATCCGCAATTAGTTTTACAAAATTTTATGTTGCGGTTTTTACAACCCGCAATAATGAAGGTGCAGCAAAAATAATTACGGGTTGTACAATCCGCAATGCATTAAAAACAAAATTATCATTGCGGATTGGAGAATCCGCGAATTCAAAAAAATTGAAACGCAGTTACTATCGACGATGAACGCAGCACCTCTCAAATCCTTCCTCCTCAGCAGCTACGGCCTCCACCACAATCTTCTTCCACCTCTACAATCGCTCTACATCTACCTTTGATTGATCTCAAATCCAACCTCAATAAACGTTGAAGTGTGCACGAACACAACACCTCCATGTTCTCCTCTGCCTTTAACTTTCTCTTTCAACAACAAGGGTATTTTAGTCTTTTTGTCATGCCTAAAATGGGAATTCTTAAAATTATGGAGGAGCAGGAAATCAGTATGGAGGTTCAGGAAGAATCAGTCTTAGAAGTGATGTTGAGCTTTGGGTAACTGGATCCAGGTAACCTGAAAGAGGGTCCAAGATGTGGGTATTTCAGTGGTGGTGTGGTGGGATAAGTGGGTGAAGGTTTTTGGAATTTTCGTGTTGGGCGGATACGCTTACTTACCTTGTGTTATTATTACTGTTTTTTTTTTTTTAAAAAAAAAAAAATAAAATGTGATATAAAAACAAAAAGGAAGGAACAAAAGAAAAAAAACGAACAAAACTCCAAAAACATATGACT
>Ga0099824_1004481_pt1 | contig 20105 bp, 9 predicted proteins | sample SiratrowhiteBW_FD_76837 | JGI IMG/M metagenome (GOLD analysis project Ga0099824, IMG submission 76837) | Root nodule microbial communities of legume samples collected from California, USA - Siratro white BW | ecosystem: Host-associated > Plants > Roots > Nodule | place: USA: California... | reverse complement strand
GGGCACAGATTTTATGGACTGATTTATTGTATTGGTGCTATTACACTAATTTTTAATTTTATTATATATGTGTGACATGATCATAATGTACATATTAAATTAAAAAAAATTGGGAATGAAAATTTAATTTTAGAGGATTTATGTGAGTAAAAATTAATCAAGATGAGATCATCTTATATATTTAAGTGAAGTATGAAGATACTCATTTATCATTACTATTACTATTTGTTGTAGTATTTTTATTTTTTTTTATTTTTTTTCTGAAAATTTTGAATCTGGATTTATTTAAACTTTTATTGATTTATATAAATTTAAAAAGAATTTAGAAATTTCACTTTCTTAGGTCTATTAGAAAAAACTCTTACACTGCAATAAGAGACAAATTTGCGGGATGTTTATAGGTTCGCCTCTAATGATTTAATGGAAAATGCTAGCAAAGAAAATGAGGGAGTAGGAAAGACACGTCACATTTATAAATTTACATTATTATCCTCGTTCACTGCCTTCACCTATGCGTAGCGTCATTCAGTCACTCATACATTTGTTTTGATTATTTTTTCACTCTGCGTTCACATGCAAAGAAACTGAGAACATAGAGAGAGTCTGAAGTACCTCTTAGAAGCTAAGTTGCAGAGATTCCCATAGCTTTCTAGAGATTTCCACGGAAAGCACTCATACCATGACGTTGACGGTTTGAAGTGAATTTGAATCTTTTGTTATAAAGTTGTGCTCTGCATCCAGTGGAGAAAATTGTGCCATTGTTCATTGTTGAAAGCTATGGGTGTTGGTGTAGGAAGCGTCGTTGGTGGTGGAACCGGTGGGTGCCGGAGCAGGAAGCGCTTGTTTGTGGTGCTAGTGCTCGAAGCGCTGTCGTGGTGTGTTGGTGCTGATGCCGGAAGTGTTGTTCGTTGTGTGCTGGTGTAGGAAGCGCGGTGCTAGTGTAAGAAAAACCCAAGTTTGATGCCTTATACCTGCGTGCCTCTATTTTATACTTATAATCGATTACGTAGTTTAACAGTTGATTACAATAATTTTTTTTTACTTAATCGATTACGTTAGCTTAACCTAATCGATTATATGTATTTTTTAAATATATTGTATTTAAGGCTATTGTAGAAGGTTATTTTATTTATAAATTCGTTTATTTAAGATGTGCTGGTAATTATTTTAGAAGATATAGAAATCATATTAATTTAAAATTTTTATTAATTTTAAATATTATTATATGTATTTAAACATAATTTGAGTATTTGACTTTAACAGATGAGATTTATTATAATTAGAAATGATGTTTGGATTATTTATAATAATGTATTTATTTGAATTAAAAATTTAAATTAGATAGTTATTTATTTTTATTTATTACAAATAATTGTTTCATTTTACTGTATATTAGAATTAATTAGGATTTGAATTAATTTAGTAATTATAAATACATTCTATAATTATTTTTGAATTATGAATAAGTTAAAAAAAGTAGTTGTGTGTATAATTTAATTGAACTAAAAATATTTAAGAATTTATAAATAATCTTTATTTAGTTAAATAAGTTTTAATATGAATAAATTTAATTTTGTATTAAATTTTATGGAAGTTTGTTAAATAATTTTTTTATATGAATGAATTTAATTTTGTATTAATTTACATTGTCAATCCTTAGTTGACATTTAAGTTGAAGTAATGTACTTGAAAATGTTTATTCCAGGTAAAGCTAAGGGCAACTAAGTGGAGGGCTAAACTTATCAGGCACTATGACCTGATGGAGGAACTATAGGCAGCTGATCGGGCCACTGGCCAAGGAGTTGGCATTGCTCGTCAAGTTAGGCTACGTATTGAGTCACAATCTTTTAATGTGGACTTGAACGAAGACCATATGGAATATGTGCCAGAGCCACCCACATTTCACTAGGAGACTGAGGAAGCTTTTCCATCACCACCATTGGTGGATTCTTACAGTCTAGCTCCCACTCATTCGACACCATCTGCCGTGATGACAAATATACATGCCCTTACAATATTGTCAAAACCTGTTTCAATTTTGAAGGGAAAATTTCCAACATTAATGAGACATGGGTAAGGATATGAATAAAGCTAATTTATTTAAATTGTGTATGGGAACAAGGATGCGTAATGTATATACTTTTCCATTCTCGTTCCTATACTTGTCTTTATTTAAATTATTAAAATATCCTTACTTTATTAGGTAAGCTAAAAAAACCTGATTTTTCACTATTCTCTTTGGTTATTTATTTTATTTCTTTTGAAGAATATTTCTTTTGCTACATAATTCTTCATTCTCCTTCCCAATTGTTCGAATTATTTGATATTTATTAAATTCACTCAAATCCTTAAGATACTTTCTTTCTCATCACTATTTCAATTACACATTTTTATTTTGTGTAGTTTTTTTTCAAATGATGTATTGCACTTTAGGAAATATAAACATCAATTTTATCGAATTAAATCGTTTCTACGATACACATTTCATCATTTCTATTTCTTTTTAACATTTGTATTTTTTGTCACATGCAAATGTAACTATCAACTTCGAGTTTATAATAGTATAAACCTTTAGTTTATTAGATAACCTACAAAACTTATTTTCTCTTTTATCTTTGACTCTTAATTTTGTTTCATTTTGAAGAACTCTTTTTTTGGCATACAATTTTTTCATTCTCTTCTAATGTTCAAATAATTTAGTTCAATTCATTTTTATATTTGCATCATAATTGAACTCGTTAATCTGACTATAAATGTGAAGTTAGTTTTAGTATATTCTTTTAGCAACATTTTATCAAATGTAGACGTATATATAATGCATAAGGAGTTTGAAAACAAGTTTAGGCTGAGTTCAAGAGAGGGTGAATTGAATTTTCAAAAATTTTCCACAAAAGATGGAAAGTATTAAAGTGTAGAATGAGAGCTGTTAATTGAAACTACCAAAAGTGTGAGTTTGAAACACAGTAAAAAAATCACTTAACTGCAAGTCGAAAACAATCAATTGAAAAATAAACAGCAAGAATTCAACCAATTCAGACACAGAAGCAATTAACTGAAATCAGAATACAAACCAGTTCGGTCTAGAAATAGTTAGTTGAAAAACAAAACCAATAAATTGATTAACTCACAGATATCAGCAAGCAACAAAAAATCAACAAATTAAAACGTGAAAGTAATAAGTTGAATAAAGAACACAGTCCAACACTGCCCGTAAACAATCAATTGATCAACAAAAATTGTACAAAACATTAAATGTCACACTATTGTTAGCAAAGATTGTGCGTCCTATAATATGCAACAAATAGGCCCTAACAACACAATCTCATCTAGGATGAAAACAAGACTCCTCATACACCTTGCAAAGCCAACTTAGTCTAACATGTGAACCACCATATTGCCTTATCTTTGAGAGGCATCACCTATGTCCACACCAAACAACTCAACCACCACTAATGTAGTTGTTGTCAAATCCAATATGACGAACCTACAGGCAGAAACATCATAAGGGTGATGGCCATGTCAGTAACAGGCGATATGGCACATATAAAAAAATGCATATATCTTATTCATCTCATAATTGATGTTACTGAGCAGCAACACCCAAAATTAAGCACCAAAGACTCAATCTACCAATGTGGGATCCTAAATTCATTTATCCTATGACCATAGGAGATCAACTTTAATTCTCTCCTATCCTATAAAAAAAACATACAAAGTGTTTGTTTGAACAAAGAAGACTATTCTTTACCGTTGGTTATGCAAATTAATTCAATTTTGTTTCTTACCTCAGGATCTCATCAACATAGCCCACCAAAAGAGATGTATCCACTGGTCAACATGAAATCGTTCATAATGATGAGGTTCATTTGTAAAGATAAAAATTAAAACAAATCATATACGTAAAACAAATCACACTTGTATTCATAGTTGTCTAAGATTCTAAATTATGCAATCTAGAATGCATTAATCACACTTATATTTAGAGCTTATATTTAGAGCTGCCTTACATTTCGAATTATGAGATCTAAAATGCATTCTTCTACGTTTCAAATTCCACGATCCGAAATACACTTTTGTATATTCTAGATTATGCGATCATAATATAGTTAATTTATAAAAAAAATGAACACATTCCAAAATATGTTTATTTATAAAAATATACATTCTAGAATGTACAATAAAAAAAATGTATTAACTTCGAAATTTTACAAATTCCAAGATCCATAATATCTTTGTAAACTGAGCAACCAGGGAAATTCACGTATCAAGTAAACTAGAGTACATAAAATACAAATTAAGTGAAAATAATAAAAGAAAGTTCGATCAGTCGACACCACTAACAAAACCAACAGTGATTAGCAACAACAATAAGGGTGGTGGAAGCAATGGGGTCGCGAGAAGAATAAGGTTCACAACAGCTAAAGTAATTCGACAAAGGCAAAGAGAGCTGTGCAGAAGGATGATATAATAGTAGGTTATGTGCGTAACTAAAGCCAATTTTGTCTTTTCAACACTCCAGTAAAGGCGCATGAAGAAACCATTATACCATTTTCTTTTCTAATTTTATTATTATGTTTTTAATAAAAGTAATAATAATATAAATATTTTTTAAGTTTTAAATTAATTAATTAATTTCTTTATTTTGATAAATTAAGAAAATTATTATTTTTACATGTTAAATTATTTTATTATATTATAATTAGAATTTAATCTTAAAAATATTATCAATTTGAATTATAATATTATTACATATTTTTATTTTTTAATAATACAATACAAAATATTTAATCTTTAAAATATTTATTTATTTTAATTTTTAATTAAAAACAAACCAACAAGTCAATTTACCTCCATTTTACCTGTAGAATTGGCAAGTCAATAGCTAGTCAACCTACGAAACCCTACCCTCTTTGTCAAATTTAATGACAAGATAAAAAGAAAAGAATGAAAGTAAAACAAACAAATGGACAAATATTTCAATATCTAGATAGAAAAGGAAAAGAAAAATGACAAGGAAAAGTATGTTTACTTAAATATACTTTTTCTTTTTTCAATTCACATTTTCAATCTCTTATCCTTAAACAAGATGACAATAAAACATAGCAGGTGCCGGTTTATACATATCCATTCTCAGAGTAAATATTCATATTTATTCTTGTGTTCATTCCCATTAAATATAAAATTTAAATAATGAATATATTCATACTTATTAGTTGAATATCTTTTTATAAAATAAAACTCATAACATAAAATATTATCAAAAATTCAATACATATTTAGTTTTCTTTAATATTATATATTAAAAAATAAATTTACATAAATATTAAAATAGAATATCAAATTAAAATTACGTAGTTATAGAAAATAGTAAACAATCAATTAAAACTTTATAACAACTACAATATTCATTATTTTATAAATATTAAAAAGAAAAATATCTCAAAAATTTAGCAAATTTAATAATATGAAACAAATTGAACCAATAAAACAAAACTAAAAACTAAATTTTAGAAGGAAGATAATAGTTTACAGGATTAAATATTGGAAACAGATAACATCTCATGTGAAAAAAAAATAAAAAAAATAGAAAAGAAAAAATAATAATCAATGGATACCATAAAAATAATTTGATTTAATAAAATTAAAATTGACATATTCTAAAATGTAATATATAGTTTAAACAAAATCATAATATATATATATATATATATATATATAATTAAAGTTATGAAAAGAAGAAAAGTCTAAGTGAATTTAGTATATTTCAAAAAAGTATAACAAATACAAGAAAGGGAAAATAAAAACTATATAACAAGATCTTCAAATAAAATGAAATAAAAAACCAAGAAAACAATGTAATAATTTATTAGTTACCTGTTAAACTAACTATTTCAATAATTTAAAACAAAAATAATATAAAGACAAAACCAATTTTTACTTTATATTTAATTTTAAAAGTTAAATATTATCTATACTTAACACCAATGCCTAATCAATACGAGATTTCTCCATTAAAGTTCAGATAAATGCAAAGAGTACCCACGTAAGTTTATTTGTCATCATTACACCCTATTGTGAAAACATCCATTTTTTTTTTCAATTTTAAGTTGTTTATATTTTATTATATTTTAATTAATTAAATGTACTTTTATTATGCTTAAATAAATAAATTAGATTCGGAGTTGAATTAAAACAGACTAAATAATGTAACATAAAAAATTAATAGTTAAAATTAGGTTTTCAAAAATATAAAGACCAAAATTTCAAATTGATCAAAATAAATAAAAACAAAATGATATTTAAATCTAATAGTTTTTTAAAGAAATTAATGCCCGCCAAATTACATAACCAAAGATTAGCATGTAAATTGTTGGTTCCGCCTTTAGATTTTCATATAGATTTTTCTCTCCCTCAAATTTTCTCCTCATGGTACTTTCCTTATTTAGCCATCCTACATCAAAGGGTGTATAGTTTGAAATTTTTACTTATATTCTAGGATTATTTTAATTTTAATTACAAAGGAAAACATAATCATATTTGGTAAGAAAAGAGACTAAAAGATCAGGTTAACCTTTAACTAATGTGAATGTCATAGACAATAGAGCAAAATAGGAACATCTGTAGTTTTCCCTATGCTTTACAATCATCGCCAACCACATACAACACCTTTTCCTTCAGTTTCTCTATTATCTGCAGAAAAGACAAAAAGATGTCATTGTATTGTAGAAACATGTTTGGATGTGATAAGGTTCCATGAATATACCAAACTAGAATTGTCTGCCCATCTTCTGATGGAGCTGGCAGCATTTCTGAGGTGAGAACAGTTTGAGGAATCAAAATTCAAATAATAAGCAGAGTTTTCGTTAGCATCAGCAACCCAGATGTGATTTGTATGGTCCTTTTCCCTTTTTATAAGATTACATAAACCAACCTGCATATAATCAACATACAACTTTCATCGAACTTATCGACGCATGTTTCGCAAACTAGACAACTTGAACATGTGACATTGACATTCTATTTGCGGTAAAACTTGCTGGTTCATTCAAATTTTATCTGAACCTATATGTTCATATGCAACAATATGCCCAGAATAATGAGATAACATTTTTCTGTTATAAAAGCGAACATGATATCAGTAACGAGTTCAAAGTTAATTGGTAGAAATAAAAAGTAACCATATGCATAACGGATAAAATAAAAAATGCATTGTAAATACCGTAGATCCTGCAAGTTTGTAGTTGATTAGTGGAAATGATGAATCATGATCAATCAATGGAGAGCAAAAGCAGATAGCAAGCAAGGAGTTGATTAACTTTTCTGACTGTAAACCATTCATGATGGATCCATCAGTGACAAAAACCCATTGCTTTTTTTGCTGATTTGATGTATAAACTCCTCCCACGTGCACAACATATGCAGCAATGTCAAACTCGCTGTGTAAATAATGACAAGACAATGTCAAATATTTGCAAGCTATATTTTTTTAATCAGATATCAGGAAGATATATGTAAACAGACTAGATCATCAACATACTTGGAAAGAGGGATGCCACCCAAACTTGATAACGGGGTAGATTTTCTACTGCGGAAAAATGGCCTACAAATGACAAAAATAAGACGGATTCAGAATGTGTCCTACCCAGAATATAGCCAAGTAAAAATTCACTTTTCCCCCTTCATGTTATGATTGTTAGATACCTAAACTGTTCTCTTGCATTAGAAGATAAAGGCGACCACTTGGTACAAGATCCTCTAGCATGCAAGTGAAGGATATCAAAATCAGAACTTGATGGCATCAGTCCTGCAATGACATATGTTCCTCCTTCCACCAACTCCAGACGCTGAAAATTAGTTACACAAAGAAATTGTGTGAAATCAAGTGACCTCCACAAAATAGTAATTACAATAAGGTAATAGAATAAAAAAAGAAAGGAAAAGTATCAAAATTAGCTAGGCATGCATTAGAAAAACATTTGCATGCAAAGCTAAACCACAGAATAATTGACTAATTATTAAGACAAGGGAAATACAGCTAATCCTTGCGGCTCACCAACCTCACCTGCTTCTCAGTTGGATTCCAGATTGTTACCATGCCTTCTTTAGGTTTATCTTGTCGGGTTTTATAAGTTAATCCAACTACTCGTAACTTCATAAATGGCGTAACTTCTCTATCTCCCAAGCCAGCATCTTTCAAAGCTTTTTCTATTGATTTTTCCTTTTCTGACTGTCTGATTGCCTGAAGACGGATACGAAATCATAAATATCTCTCTCATAGACTTCTTGGAAGATAGGAAACGTAACCTTACATTTAATTTGGCCTTATACGCAGCAAAAGAATTAAGCTGCTCAGGACTCATATCTGCCATCAGGAATTCAGGTTCTTCTGCTGTCTCAAGCAGGTTATAAATCTTAGCACCTTCACTATCACTGTCATAATTAATGTGTAACCTTTCCTTCTGATACTCAGAAATGATGCCATCTACAACAGCTGAGCGTCTGTGTCCATATAGGTGATCAGTCAGAGCACAAAAACAAAATTCACATTATGGCTGTAAAAATAACAATTGCATCAGTATAGTAAGCACCTAATATTTTTTCTGGCATTCCTATTTACGTCACTTTCAGATCATATGATATAAATTTCCTGTTTTATTTAATTCTTATGCACTCCATTGTGAAGCTAAACAAAATTGAAATTTACTGTGGCAACAAAAAGTTTATATCTTACAAATATTAAGGTAGTTAGTTAAGTTGGGTCTTGATAACCACAAAGTGCATCTATAGCCATCAAATTATATCATAATTCAGGTAGGTTCAATATTTAAGAATCAATACATATGAACAGTTCAATAGTAATTAACGAAACACTTTTCTCCTATTCTTGTTAATAGAAACCCAGTTATTTTATGGCTTTTCCACCATAAATAGCTAATTCCCATTCTATAGAACCAGTTAGACCACATGTTGATACAAAATTTAGTGTACACCCATAGAGAAAAGGTCATTCCAAAATCTACTCATGTTCAGGAGTTCAGCCCTAGAACAAGAGGTATCTGAACCTATAAATCCTAATTCTGCTAATTATGATGAACTTACTTGTGATGAACTAGCTACATAGAATTTAGATCTCCCAATTGCCCTTAGGAAAGGAACTAGAGTCATGACTAAACCCTCTTACCCCTTACCAAACTATCTATCCTTTGAAAAATCCTACACATAAAACCTTTCTCACAAATATGAACACCACAACTATACCTTCTTTTGTATTTGAGGCATTAATTAACAGAAAATGGAAACAAGCCATGGATCTGGAAATGGAGGCATTAGAACATAATAATACTACGAAGCTAGTCACCCTACCACCTAGAAAAAATCTTGTTGGGAGCAAGTGGGATTATACAGTAGAATACAAGGCTGATGGGACCATTAGAGGTACAGGGCTAGGCTAGTGGCCAACAGATTCACTCAAACATATGGAGTGAATTACTTGGAGACTTGATAGAATTTCACATGACTTGGTATGAGGATGAACATTATGTCTTCTTTCATTCTTCTTCTACCAGGTACATTTATTTTGTTGTTTATGTTGATGACAATGTCATCATCAGTGATGACGAGACTAGAGTTTGGCACCTCAAAAAGCCCCTTTCACAACCATTTCATACTAAAGATTTACGTCCTCTCAAATATTTCTTAGGCATTGAAGTTGCCCAATCTTCTTCTAGCATTGTCATTAATCAACATAAGTATGTAGTGAACATTCTTACTGAAACTAATATGTTTGACTATCAGTCTTGTGATACTCTTTTGGATCCCAATATCAAGCTTCTTCCGAGACAAGGAGAGCCATTGAAAGACTAGGTAAGATATTGATACTTGGTAGACAAACTCAACTATCTCACCATCACCAAACCCAATATCAGTTTCATGGTTCGTGTGGTAAATCAGTTTACAAACACCCCTTGTGATAGTCATTGGGATGTTATGACACGTATTCTTCATACATAAAAAACACATCGAGACAAGGATTATTGTATGAAGAGAAATGCAATACTAAGATCACTTGTTTTTCTTCTGTGAATTGAGCAGGATCACCACTAAATTAAACAACCACTTTTGAGTATTGTGTTCTTATGGAGGAAACTTATTCTCATGGAGAAGCAAGAAGCAAAACATAGTTGCTAGATCCAATGTAGAAGCAAAATAAGCCACTTGTGAGCTTACATGGCTTAGGCAACTACGACAACAACTAAAAATTGGGAACATCCATGGAACGAAGCTTATTTGTGATGATCAAGCTGCACTTCACATTGCATCAAACTCAGTCTTCCATGAAAAGTGTTAGAATGTAGTTAGTCATTAGCTATTACAGATTAGTCATTAAGTATTACAAATTCTAAGAACTTAGGATCGTTGATTCTTGACTATTAGGTTATAATTTATTGTATTTGATTTTGTAAATTGGTATAAACATATTCTATGTGGTCTGCATTTGATACAAAATTCAGATAACTTATTCTTCTATAGAATTTATAAGAGAAAAACCATAATTACAAAATATTGAGGACATAATTACAGAATATTCAATTACCCCCTTTTTCGGCAAATAACCTAAATATAGAACCAACCTAATAATTAATCTTCATATCCAGCGTTACTATATGTACAAGATTCTAACAGGATGAATATTAAGAATATAAGATATTGACCAGACGCACAGTAGGATAAAGGAGCTGAAATGTTATGTGAGGAGGAAGAAAGGGAACACACTAGGAAGAAGAGTAATTGGAGTCTGCAGGCAAGTTCAGCAAGTTAGTTGCTGAGAAGGGATTCTACATGACAGGGTTTTCCTGTTAGTAACTTAGGTGGTATTAGAGTAATTTCTGTTATTGAATATTCTCCCTCTGAGGAGCTGCTACCATGTTTCTTACAACTAACAATAGATATAGATGGATAGTCTAAGAAGTTACCTCTGATTGTACAATTCTGTCATTCTATTCTCCGTCCTTTCTGACATGACAACAGACCGTCCACTGCTTAACCTAATGAGTATAACAATTACCAACATTTTTCATTGCATTATTAGAGCACATATCTGAAAAAGCAATTTACTTCACATATTTCAAGCGAAATTGTAGGACACACTTCATAAGAATACCTTTTACATTGCATTATTAGAGTATATTTCCGAAAAGTAATTTACTGAAAATATTTCAAGTGAAATTTTAAGACCTACTTTACTAGATGTTACCTTTCCTTATAAAGAATGGGATATATGCGAGTAATTCCAGCCAGCGTTTGTGGTATTAGACCACCATTGCTTTTTATGCATCTGAAAGCCAAAGGAGGACCAGCAACCTTACCTGCCAATCAGCTTAAAAAAATAAGCTCAAGGATGATATTTTTTCTGTAAAATTGACAACATTAACATTCACATAATAAGAGATGCTTACAAAATCCTAACCGTTCTGCCCAGTGAGCTCTATATGTTCCATTTATGTGCAGCAATAAGCTAACTGTTGATGACACCTGAAATTAGTAAAGATTCTTCAAAACCATCTGACGCAATATACATTTATTACTCAATTATATTATTAAGCCGTAGAAAACCTCAAGGGGTGAAACTGGCCCATTCCAACCACATAATCCTGCTCCTGAGAGCTGCATATATATGTAAACAGAATTCAACATTATGAAAGCAGCACAATCAAGGAAGGTAAGATAAACAACAAATACAGACAACACATTACTCGGAGCTTCTGTCCCACAAATAATCTTCCAGCAGCCTGTTGCTTTGACAATGGAACATCTAAAATAGCATTCATTGAATACCTGCAAGGGAAAATCACTGTGTATCTCAGGGACCCTCGTATATATATCTTTCAAGACAGTGAGACAGCTGAAATTCACACCACCCATCAGTTAGTTCAACTTTCACTGCTGTCTTTTTAGCTCCTGATGTTGTCTCAAAACAAGTCCCACTTTCCACTACATAACTTGAGTCAATACTTGAAATGCATAGAATCATCATTGAAGAAGGCGATGCATCTCCTTCAAGAATTTTCTTGATGGTAGACCGGTGGCCATGATTCACTTCTCTTTCATATCTACACAAAATGTCATCATAAGTTTTATTGTTTTTATAGAGACAAAGTATGTTGCGTTAGGGAAGTCACATGCCTGTACTTCAGTTCCTCAAGCACATTTGATACAGTCAAAAATTTTCCAGCAGAACTAGCTGGATAGTATCTCTCATAGCATGCCAATTTCCAGACAATCCACCTGTAATGATTCGTGACCCACCTAGCAATGTGCAATGGAAGTGTAAAACTAAGATGAAAGGACTGTTTGAGTAGCAATACATATGAAAAACAGAAAGAGAACCGTATGTACCAAACTCCCCTACATTATAAATCTTAACCATAAAAGAACTTTAACTCAATAAAATATTTCCATGTCTTCCAGATGACAATTGAATATACTAAGCTTCAATAGCCTTCTGGCACAATTCAATACAACTAGCTAACTTACCTAACCTAGAACAAATCAAAAACCACAGGGCAAAGTTACTCATTAACACATTTTACAGTTACTGGAAGCAAGAGTTCAGGGTAGAAGCAAATTACTCTTTGGTAGCAAAATCCAAGGAAGCTCCATGGAGAGCCAATAGATGAACAAAAGCTTCTGCTCCCATGCCATTATCACCAGATCCTTTATGAAACACATACTTTTCTGCATTAACTGATGTCACCTGTCTACTCAGGTTGGGAAAACACTAAAACAAAATTCATTCAGTGCACAAAGTGTTGCCAGTGCCAAGATTATTAAGTCCTAGCAGAAATATACAGATGACACTCACCGTTCTCTTTTCCATTAGACGCCCAACAAAATAATCCTTGATGTACACCCTCGGATAGTGAAATGGATATCGGGTAGAAACCTCTCCTTTGCATCCAGAAATACCAGAGGATAATTGAGACAAATCTGAAGATCAAATATCTCAGATAGCTATAGCAACTAAGAAAAATTGAAAAAATTCACTAGAGATTCTTAGAGCCTGTTTACCACGAGGAGACTTTCCAACATCCTGCTCTAAAGGAGCGGGAAAATTGGAACTGCGTGGCCTTTTAAAGGGAGAAACGGTTACACACAGCCCTAGTCTCCGTTTTCCACTAGCAGCTTGCCGATTGTTAGTTGTATCCGTGTTAATGGTATTGGAAACATCAACCAATGCCCTGCGAATTGCCACACCCCGTGTATCTAATTTTGAAGAAAAACCATTAAATGAAGAATCATATCCTACTGAATTTTGTGTTTGGCTCCCGCCACAAAAAGGCTTACGTCCATAAGCATTGGTACTTTTCCAGCCACAACCACTCTCTTCCCCAACAGCATCAAACTTCTTTGCCAAGTTAATCCCATCACCTTCACAAGGAAACTTGGTTGACAATTCTCTTTGCGTAGAAGACTGCAAGGGGAAAGTAAAGCTCTTCGTCTTAAAATTGCTACCTGATGTCACCCGGCGAACCAAAGGAGCACTGCAATCTCTAGGGGTAGCAGTGTCAGTTTGTCTCTTCAACGGAAATGAAAAGACTGAACCACCGGCATCCCTTCCTTCAAACAAATCCCCCACATCCGGATCACCTAGAAGGGTACGAGCACGCTGCAGCGCGTCACTGGAAATGGATATAGATCTTCCACCTGCAGTGTGAAATTTAATCGGAGTTTGCTTGAATGCATCCCTTTCCTCAAAACCATTCTTCAATGCATGAAGACCCCCAACAGAAGGACTGTTGATAGCCGTATGCAGCTTCAATTGAGGTGATTCTTCGTCTTCTTGTACTTTTTGCTTTCCAATTGTTTCGCCAAATGCCTGCAATTTACTTGTACTTTGGATATTACTATCAATGGTGTCCAGCAATGTCTTTGCTCTAACCAGACCTCTAGAAGATATGGTAACTTTTTTCCCAGAGCCTGTCGTAAAAAGCGAATTCGAGAAGCTGATAGTTTCATCCATTGCACGCTCTTCACCTGGTTTAATATATTAAGAACAAGTTAAATAACCATTATGATCTCTGAATGTGTTGCACTTTTTACACATTCAGAGACAAAATCAAAACTTTCGTTGTTTCAAAGACTGAATCATTATTACCAGTCTACACATTCAGGACCAAGACGATCATTCACCCGTTAAAAATAAAAAGAACAACATTTTTTTGAATAATTAATATATTCACTGGTTTAGATTGAACAGGCATAGCAATACCTCGAGCAACGGCGTCGTGGGAGGGAAGAAGGGCTGGTGAGCCTGCGCAAAAACGACCGGAGGAAGAAAATAATTAAAAATAAATAAAAAATTGTAAATTTTGGATTGAATTGAGAAATTGGAACCTTGGAGAAGAAGATCGGCCATGGAAGGGAGGGGAATGGGAGAGGGGAGGGGAGTGGGAGAAGCATGGGAAACGTGTTGGTTGATTTGCCAGTGGAAATTGTTTGGGGAGTGGGAGAGGATTTGCCATGAACACATTGGGTTAGGGTTTGGTTCGAATTTGGGGGAAAATGAAAGATCGTTGTTAGGGTTTTTGTTTGTTTGAGAGAATTTGGGATTGGCGGGAATGGTTGCGTTCTAAGCTTAGGCAAAGGAGGGAAATGCAAAGTGTTTTAAAAACAATTTCACTTTCACCGCCATTATCGAAACTAGTATAAGTATTATGAGATAAACATTTATTTTTTTAAAATATTTTTAGCCTCTTAATTTTTTATTGCTTTTTCTTCTAACTCTTCAAATCGAAATTTATTTTATTTTTTAAAATTTTTAATTTGTAAAAATATTACTTTTTCATATTAATTTATTTTGTCATGTCTCTTCGCAAACTCATTAGGTTAGATATAATTCTACTCATAGTTCTCTAAATGTTTCTCATCTAACAATTTTTTACAACGGGAAAACTCAAATCATTATTTTAATTATATTTGTATTTTAAAAAATTATTTCAATCTAAAATTATTCAATACTTCCATTATTCACCAAAATAAATATATATTTATTAAATTTTTTAAAAATATAAATTATTCTATTATCATCTTTTTGTTCGTCTACTGTACTATTAAAAAAGAAGAAACTATTAGAGAAATTACCACGTTATTTGTATATATTATATTGGTAGATGTTTATATCATTTTTTTTTTCTTTATAGTTGGTTTCATTTCTTTACTTCTTACAGATTTGTTTTTTCATTCCCTTTTTGTTGCAAATAAATATGCTTTTGAAAAACGTGATGGATGTTCTGAAATTAAAAATCACTTATTCTTCACACCTAGGGAAATTCTTACCTACGTTATATTTTCTTATTGGTGAAAATCTTGATTATGTCAAAGATGAAGACAAAAGCAAAGTTAAAGACAAATCGACGATTAGAGGTTTATTGTTCGACGACATTAAGCGTAGAGTTCTGTGGTTTTCTACTAAGATGCCTGTATTTTCCTTTACATTATGAAGTTTTGTCAACTTTTATACAAGACAAAGATGGTTTGTGTGTTTACAACAAGGTTAGTGGATTACAATCTAAAGCACAAAGTAAAAATTGAGGATTTGTAAAGAAGGCAAAAACTTCCTGCACCCCGTCACCTGCATCGCATTAAATTTTTCAAATTTCACATTTACCCTCCTAGTCTTTTATATTTGAAAAGAAGAAAAAGAAGAAGAGTCACAAAAAGGTTTTCGGTGGTGATGAATTTGGAGTATCTTGCAGTGTTTGTGGTGGTCATTTTGTTCTCACGAGACATAATTAAAGTGATGGTAACCTTACTAAGACAACGTAGATGGTGTAGGTAAGTGGTTTATTGATTTTTTAATTGGGTTTTGCAAATAAGAAGGGTGAGTTTTTTCAAAAATCGTTTACGGAATTGTAATTTCGGAAAAGAAATAGGGGTTGTGGAATGAGTTACGGAAAGAAAAATTTCAAAATACAAATTTTGTATTTCGAAAAAGACATTTTAAGGAATACAAATTTTGTATTCTGAAAAAAGACATTTTGTAATACAAAAATTGTATTTCGAAATGACTTTTTCGTAATACAAAGTTTGTATTCCGGAATTGACTTTCCGAAATTATATTACGGATTGTGCACTCTATAATGGAGATTTTCGCACCCCTCACATTGCATTATGGAATCCCCTTTCCATATTTTTTTTCCTGAATGAAGTTTACGAAATGCAGAAAAAACAAAAAGACTCACGAGTGTCGTTAACTGAGCTCAATCGTGCCAACGTTTTGCAGCTCACCACCACCGCGCAATTCACCTACAACTGTCTTGTAAACAAATCCACACATAACCTTCCACACCAAATCTCTAAACCAAAACAATCTCACCTCTCACAAATCTTCAAACCAGAGAGAAAATACACAAATGAAATGCATAAACGAAAATGGCAAAGAACAACCCTAATTGTAGCCTAATCACGACAGTCGATGTTCACCACATGTTGCCACTCCACACTCGTCGCCATTTTGCAAGACAACAATGTCAGATCCTCCTAAACAACTTCTCTTTCTATTCAAAGATGAAAAGATAACTTTGTCTTTTCAAAGTTGTGATGGGTGCAGGTCAGTATTGATGGGGTGTAGGAAGTTTTTGCCCATAAAAAAACTAATGTAATTACTCATATTTAAATACATATACTTACATTTTTTTTTTTCATTTTTGTACACTTTTAAACTAGACAGAGGTGGCTTGTTGAAGAAGTTCAATGGGTATGATAGTGTTTGAGCATTTGTGTGACAAGGTTTGTTGGCCTTCAATTCTTGATAAATTTATTTTGTTAATGTGTTTCCTCTATTTTAAATATAAATTGTTTTCAAACAAAGCTCAATAATTTTAATTATGTGTTTTATTAAACTTAGTGATATATTTACGTTGTTATTGGATATATGATGTAGTCTTTATAAAGTTGTTTATTTGCTGCTTCTTATTTAAATACAAGTTGAGGTTTACATTAAGTTTTTTTCTTCATGAAATTTAGAGTTACAAATTGTATTTTTTTTTATTTTTGTCATTTTCTTTCTGTACTACTAAACTGGTTGGTCAAGTCATAGTTTTTCAAACTAAACATGGTTAACACTATCTAATGGGTTGATCAATCGCTTGTGATCTCAGTCGGTATTGTCATCCCTAATAGAAATAGATTACTAATAGTGGACAAGTGGCAGTTACCACATGTATTACACGAAAGAAAGTAAAAAGGGTCCACAATAACATCAGCCTCTAGACCTTTATTTTTCTCATTCAACTTAATGTTGACGTTCAACACAACTAGGAGCAAGGAAGACAACTCCGCCAGCTTTTCTTTTAGCTTCTCCACCTCTTTGACTCCCTTCTTCAGTAATTCAACTCCCATGCTCCGTCCAATGAAGAGTGTTCGGGAGCACAACTCCAAGAAGGCATTGTTTAGTTTTTCATCCGAAGAGCTAATGTTCGGTCCCTTCTTAGAATCGCTGAGCTCCAACATGACTCGCTTGGAGATCATTAGACACTGGTTCAAAAAATCCATGGCCGACGAGCAGTCGCCAGCAATGGTGGAGGGTGGAGCCATTTGGGTCAGCAGTGAGGCCATGAACGATCCGAATTCTGACATGAAGACTTGTGTCCCTTGGACTTCTTATGCTTTTAATGCTCAGATGGAGGTTCGGAAGGTGGACGGTTGTCGGAGGGGACGACTATAGTCCCTGGCTCGACTTCAGTGGCGGGTGACTCTACAACACGCTTTCCTTTGTTGATCGCTTCTGGCTGCCCCTTCTTTAATAAGTCCTAAAAATATTATTGCCTCCGGTCAGATTCATGTTGGAAATTATCTCTATAAAAGCATACAAGAGAAGATATAAGCCAAACAAATAATGGTTGAGTACACTGGAAAACATATCGATAATGTCTTTATTTTGGGTCTCAGACCAAAAGGTATCGAAAAGTAATTGGGTGGAAATTCTTTGGGAAAGTTGGTCTAAGATCTCAGCCAGTATTGGTACTGCGTCGGTTCCCTAGTCCAGTATAATGGAAACTTGGGGACATTGTCATCAAACATGTACGTCTGACCGCCTCCCTCAACTAATACTTTAAAGAAACTATATTTGAAAAGCTTGTAAGATGACGTGAAAGGATCAAGAATACGATTTTTGCACTGGCTAACCAAAGATAACCACCTGACAAGCTCCTAAGCCAAGTACAGTAGTGATGGAGAAAAAGAGGTGGAGTGGCATTGAGTCCTAAAGCCGAGCATAGGAAGGCCCAAAGGTATGCCTATTTGTTTGGATGGAGTTGAGAGGGCGCCACGCGCGCAATACTCCCGTGGAAAACTCATCGAACAAAAGTCAAATGTGAGAATCCCTTATTACACAGGCATATAAATAGAAAAAATCAATATTGGAATTTCCCCGACCATGAAAAACTAGGTCAGTCGTGGAACAACAACGGATAGACAAAACATTATCAACTACGGAAGGATGTAAGATATCTACAACATTGGCAAGGCGTTTTAGTAATGAAGGAAGTCCTATAATTAGAAGGTGTAATGTGGACGTCAGCAACGACCCCGTTCGGTGGAACTACTTCGTCGGCCCTTTACAAACACTTGCATATGTCAAACACCCAATTTTGTCCAAACAAATAAAAATTATTTTTGCAAATATAAAAAAAGAAAAAAATAAAAGAATAAAAGAATAAAAATAAAAAATTAAAACTTTTAACATGTGTTATTTAGTTTTTTTACCATTTAAAATAAATAATAAAAAGAACTTTGACTTTAAAAGTAAAGTTTGATTAAATAATAATAAAAAATAAGACAAAATGAAATTTGTAAAAAAAAATGATAAAATAACAAAAAAAAGGTGTTGGGTATGTCTTAAAATAAATTGAATAGAAAAATTAAGTGAGCCCAATTGAATAGGGAGGTTCATTTATAAAAAATTCTGATTTTGATAAAAATAAAAGTAAAAGATGTTTTCTGAAGCCTAATTTACTAAGAGGTTATTAGAAATAAAAAGAAGTTACTGTTTATACCTCACTTATCTATTAATTGTGCTTGCCACATAAGCCTTTAAGTTCACATAAATACATTGTCCATTCAAATCAAATCCTGTTTAATTAGTGCCTGACAAATTTTATTTCTGGTTCTTGATTAAGAATTACAAATGTGTTGTTTTCAGCTTTTTGCCTTCTCACGCTTATCACATTTAGTCATCATGCTTTTGACTTTTGACTAGTAATCATGTTTTTGACATTAACTCCCGTAACCTTCCTACATTCATACGTTCAATGACTAAGTGACTATTCATTTTCTTTTTATTTTATTGCCCTTTTCCTTTTCTTCATGAAATGTGTAACCATACAGTCTTAAACCAAAAGAAGATAATTAAGAATAATGATTGAGAGTGTTATGGAGGGAGATGAAGGGACTAACAGAAAAAATTATAAAGAACTGATTTTATTTTCAAAGGGGAGGATACAAAAATTGAGAGATACAACATAGATATACTTAGAAATTTAGAATACATAGGTATACTTAGAAATTTAAAGAAAAGATATAGGGAAAAAATTTAGAGAAAAGATATAGGGAAAGAAAGGAGTCTAGTAAAAATGAAAAAAAGGAAAAGAAGAAGCTAAATTGGGAGTCTTCAACAGGTTCGTGTTCTTCCTTTAATTTTGTATTGGTTATGCTCTAAATTTTTTAATTTTGTATTGGTTATGCTCTATATTTTGTCCAGATTTTGTTCTATTATATATTTTCATAATGTATTTGTTGTGTTTCATAATGTATTTGTTGTGTTTTGTTTAATCCTGCACTGCATCAATGCGCACTGAGTAATTAGTTTGCAAACATTGTTATATGAGTAATTAGTTTGCAAATATTGTTAAATTAATTTTAATGATCACAATAAATTATTATACCTGCGAGATAAATTATCTAGCTACTTTTTGCACAACTAATATTGTTCATCTGGCTGTTGCTAACACGGTCAGTAGACCCAATAAGAAAAATATAGTAACATTAGATATTATTAGCCCAGAGACAGAAAACAAACACAAAACCCCAAACCATAATCAAAAAAT
>Ga0099824_1004480_pt1 | contig 20113 bp, 7 predicted proteins | sample SiratrowhiteBW_FD_76837 | JGI IMG/M metagenome (GOLD analysis project Ga0099824, IMG submission 76837) | Root nodule microbial communities of legume samples collected from California, USA - Siratro white BW | ecosystem: Host-associated > Plants > Roots > Nodule | place: USA: California... | reverse complement strand
AGTGAAATACAAGATCTTTATTTTTTATTTAAAGTCTATTATACACTCTCATAACCCAAATGCTTACATACAAAATAAAATAAATAACAAAACACAAACAATAGTGACAATATATATATATATATATATATATATATATATATATATATATTTATACGTATATATAAGTTAAAAGTTAGCCAGCTTGTAAAATTGAACATTAAAGTATAGAAAAAGAAGCTAAGATTGATATGCAGGCATGCAGAGGCAGAAATATAAATGTAGGTTTGAGGGAAATGAGTCACAGTAGCATCACACAACACAAATGCAGAAAGAGACATGCAATAATACAATATGAATGAACTACAGTTACCGGCTTTGTGCTTTTATTCATTGTGAAATCAGAGATTCTTTTATTAATGGAGTTTTAGAAGAATAAGATAGCCAAAACTTTGAATATAAAAAAGTACTTATAGAAGATATACATTTATTTTGTCTGAGAGCACCTGAGTTATTAGTTATGAGAGATGGTCTTTGTCATTCTACAGTTAACCATCATTTTAGGGTTGAGAGATTTTTTTAAATATTGAAAAATATTTTAACTATACAAACAATTGCCTTTCCTTATTTCTATATATTTCTTGGAATGTAATTTACCTTAAGATGATATATAGATTATGATTGAGAAAAAAAAGTTGAAAGATTAGTTAAAAGTTATTGGCTTAAAGTAGAAAAATAGTTAGATAATTTATTGAGTTATAAGTTTGATAAAATTATTCGTTAAAATGTTTAATAAATGTACAATAAAAATTAGCGTATTTACTTGATTAAAATTTTATGAATTAAAACTATTTTCATGTATACAGAATATTTTTAGAAATTACAAGGATCTCTTTTAATTTTTATTTAAACAAGTTATTTTAATAATGAATTTTAGTTTTGGTTAATATAGCTTTCACATCAATCTTATGTTATATCTTAAAAGGAAAATTTAGTAAAAGCCAAAAATATAAATATAAAAAAATAGATAAAGCGTTACTTGAAGCAACATTCCAAAAAATTATGTCAGTTATTGAAAAATTATTTATTTAAAAATACTTACTTTTTTATTTTTATTTCGAGGAATGTTTTAAAAAGTTTGGAGAAGTGATCGGAGTAAATCATCAAGGAATGTTTAACCATTTTTATTTAATACTTTTATAAATTAATGATTAACAGAAAATTTTATACATGGATACAAGATTAGATTTCATAAAAGCACGAGGGAAGACATTTTTTGATAAAAAGTTTTTTTTTTAAATAAGATTAAACTGTTTTAATTCTCATAATTAAGACAGATTATTTATTTATTAATAAGGTTATAAAAGTAATATTTTTTATTTATTTTTTTTTCTATCACATTAAATCTCCCATCTTATCTATTTTATCATAAAAAAAAGTAAAATATAAAAACACCAGAAGAATAATGAGACAGACAAAGAAACAAACAAACATCCCAAAATCTGTACCCATTTTCCCAAGTTTTAAAACCTTAAAACCCACTCTCACTTCAATTCAACTGCACTTAACGCCCTCACCCACTCCACACCCCTCTTTTTTATCTCCACTCACTTCCAATTCCAATCCAACTCAAACATCTTTTAGTTAATCTTGTACTGTTTCACTCTCACCACTTAACAGAAAACAGTTTCTTTCATCAACTTGGTCTTTTTGTTTCTTCCACTCATGCCGTTTACTTTGGACTCCAAAGTCAACAACAAGCTCATATAGCCAAAAGGGGGTTGATTTCATAACCATGGTTCGCACTTCACACACCACAGAACAAAAAAATCTGATTTTTCCATCATGGTGTTGTTATTCTGCTGATTAGGTATGTGGGGTTTTTCTTTTCTTACAAGGTCAGTGAAGGTTTCTGATGAAATTTTTAGCTTTCTGGATTTTGGTTGGTGGGTTTGTTTCAAGGGAGAGTTTTGTTGCTGGTTTGTGGGTTCTTTCTTGTGTATGCTTTCACCGTATGAAGAGGGTAGTGAGAAGTGGGAATCTTTTTTTTTTATATGGCCAACTTTGATAGATAGTGCAAAGTGAATGAAAAATTAATTGATGTTGATGAGTTTGTGGACAGCATACCATCTCCAAAACCCACCCTACTCCATTTTAGTGTTATCTGAATCATATAATGGAGGAAAAGGGTTTATTTTTGTTTTATTAATCTTTCAGATGTGTGATCTATCTTCAGGGAAACTTGGTTTTACCTTACAGTTATGAACTGTAAGAGATAATTAGCCTGTCTTTTTATTTCTTGTAATGTTTTAGGAGAAAAGAAATTCTTTGTTTTTCTTCCGAAGGCTCTTTTAGAAAGATGAAAAATGAAAAGATGTTTTTTTCTTCTAAATACGGTACTTCAGTTATGCATTTAGTCATTGTTGTCAGAATTAAGGTATCCGTGTTACATTCTTTAGTTAAGCCACATTTTTAGGTGTTTCAATATTGATAATAGTATGAATATTTTACTGGCATTCAATTTTTAGCTTTTTGCAATTGTATAATAAATTTGCATCCATGAGTTCAACATCTGAAAGTTTGCAAATGCTGTTGCATTTGAGTCATTGGTTTAAATAATCTTTTATCTCCTCTATTGTCAAAAGGGGCATACAATAGAACAATATTTGGATATATTACTATCTTGGAGTTCAATTGATGTCATTTGGATCTGTGAATTAACATAAAATTGTGCCAACTCCGTGACAGTGGGCCTCTGCAGTACCATTCTTCTGCAAAATGATTTCATTGTTTGAGTATCAAGAGGGATCAAAGAATGGTTCGCCAAACTGATTTAGTTATCCTTGGTGTTTCTGTTGGTTTGGCACTTGGAATACTGATATCTTGCCTCATATTTTTCGGCATAAGGTGGTACAAGAAACGTGCTGCTCATCTTAGACTATCTGCAAATGAGTCTAGTGTAACAACTCTTCCAATACGAACAAATGGATTGGGAACAAGTACCGACTTTAGTGCATCATTGGATGGTTCCATAGCCACATCAAGGTCAGAAGATCTCAAGAAAAATTCCCATTTCACTTGGTGGAGTCATCAAAACAAAGATCGGTTTGCTTCGGCATCAGGCATTCTAAAGTATTCATACAAGTATGCACATTTTTCTCTTAAGCATGAGGTTAAGCCTTTTCTTTTTTTTGCCTAATTGTTCTGTATATGGATAACTACTATTAAGTTTGATACATACAACTATAGATATCAAAATTTGTTCATTATTTGATTTGTTGCATCGGGAACTTTATATATCTTTTCATCGGGAAGTTTCTTCATAAATTGGATGAATCACCTTGCAAATTTTACCTTGGTTCTGAAGACAAAGGAAAAGGAGAAAGTAGGGAAATGGAGATGTAAAGTAATTCAGATAAAAACGCTATGAAAGGGATATTAACATTGTAACTGTATGAACCTGACACTTTACATGGTGCAGAGAAATTCAAAAGGCCACACAAAACTTCACAACAACCTTGGGACAAGGATCGTTTGGGACAGTTTATAAAGCAACAATGCCTACTGGGGAGGTTGTAGCAGTGAAGGTGCTTGCACCTAATTCCAAACAAGGGGAGAAAGAATTCCAAACAGAGGTATATTCTGTTACTTGGTTTGTGGGATGCAGAATTTTGTATATTTTGAATCTTTATGACTTGTATAGTACTGCAAAAAGGTTTCATAATTATCTTATACATTTCCTCCTGAGCCATTTTCCTAATAAAAGCATTAAAGTTTAGAGGTATTAAGTCGTTGCAAAGTTCATAGATGACTTGATAGTTATTGACAATTGAAGTGATTAATAATCTAGCTGGTGATGATTATTCTTGCTTTTACTTCAATTACCCCTCATATTAAAGAGTTTATTGTTCATTTTCGGAAAATCAGTATATATGCAGAAAATGTAGTGATTCTTATTCTCAAAAATTTTTTCTGTTATGAAAAACAAAAAGGGAAAACAGAAAAACTTGCTTGATAAGATTAATTTTTGAAAACTGTTTTCAAAACTAACAGATATTTCATAATTAAAAGAAGATCTGAACATCTCTTCTAAGTTGTTTTGGTAAGTTTTCTGTTAGGTGCATTCTTCCTTGCATTGTTTTATCTTCTCCCACTTTTACTCTCTAAAATTTGAAAATTGTTCTATAAATATTTTTTAAAAGCTAGAAAACTTAGCTCACAATTCAAACCCCACACAGTGTACCCATTTTATCAAATTGTTTTGTGACATTACCATATGAATGACCTAAAAATTTAGTATTATTATTTTGGTTTTTGTAGTATGGTTATCATCATTGGAAATAAAAACCTGCAGTGGTTGTTTAACATCAGCCATCAGTTAGGCTTGTTGAACTTTTTATATCTAACTTATTGCTTCAGGTATGTCTGCTAGGAAGACTGCATCACCGGAATCTTGTGAATTTGGTTGGATATTGTGTAGATAAAGGGCAACGCATACTGGTTTATCAGTATATGAGTCATGGAAGTTTAGCAAATCTTCTATATGGTAAGAGGAAGGTCTTTGTTGTTTGTCAAGTATCTATAATTATGTGTCTTCTTTTGCATGTTTTTACTTGTCACATGACAAACTAAGTTGTCTCAATTGAGAATAGTCTGCAAATGTTTCTAGGTGAAGAAAAGGGATTGAGTTGGGATGAAAGGCTGCAAATTGTTCTTGATATTTCACATGGAATAGAATACCTTCATGAAGGAGTATGTATTTTCACTGATGTATTTTTTTCTTAAATGTATGTGAAAATGTATTGATGAATATGAATATGCATGGAACAGGCAATCCCACCTGTCATACATCGCGATTTAAAGTCTGCCAACATATTGCTAGATCACTCAATGAGAGCTAAGGTAATAATATTTTTTGAATATGCTCTTTTTAAAAGTCAGATACCCATTCATTTTCCTAATTTTGCATAAGATATTGAATCAAACAGTTCTATCCTTACTTGGTTATGTTGTTATTGTTGCTCATAAGAACTTTGTGCTTGACTACAAAATCAGAGAGTTCTTATATGGTAGCCTATGAACATGGATACGACACGGACATGGACACGTAGATTAGGCTAAACTGAAAATTATAAGATGGTCACGATAATAAATATATATGTATATATATATAATTATGAATTTATTAAAATGTACTAATATAGTTTGTAATGTGAAAAAATAGAAAGAGAAACTTTTATAAAAAAATCTAACCAAGGATACAACTTCTACATTTCATCCTCATAGAAAAATACAACTTCTAATTCTGGTGGCTAAATGATAGAAATTCATGAGCTTAGGTGGCATTTCTAGAGCTTGTGTTTGTATATTGTAATAGATAATAAACTGTTAAATGTGACATTTATGTCATTGATAATATTGTATCCAAATATAAATAAAACTATGTTCAAAATTGAGCTGTTCAGGTTGCTGATTTTGGACTCTCAAAAGAAGAGATCTTTGATGGCCGGAATTCTGGTCTGAAAGGTACATATGGCTACATGGATCCTGAATACATTTCCACAAGCAAGTTAACAACGAAGAGTGACATATACAGTTTTGGTATCATAGTTTTTGAGCTCATCACTGCCATCCACCCTCATCAAAATTTGATGGAGTATGTCAACCTTGTAAGTTACTTTTCTTTGAAAAAGATCTTCCTAGACTTCACAATATTTGTCTCATTCCCTTGTTCATCTTGCAAGGCTGCAATGGACCATGATGGTATAGATGAGATACTAGACAAGAAACTAGTGGGAAAATGCAATCTTGATGAAGTGAGGCAGCTTGCAAAGATTGGACACAAATGCTTGCACAAATCACCTAAGAAACGCCCCTCCATAGGTGAGGTTTCTCAGCTCATATCAAGAATAAAGCAAAGGCGTGAGAGACGTCTGACAGAAGATAACTTGTCATTTGCAACCAACAACTTTTCTCGAGCTGTGAGCCGATTAGAAGATCGACAGGTTGAACTTAGCAGGATGCCAACCATTAGCCTAACAGAAACTGTATGAACATAATTACTTGTATATGGGGTGAGTCAAAAGAATCACTTTGGCTCATTGGTGCTATGGAACCAAGGAATTTTACAGCTAATCTAATGAAACAACTTCTAGTGCAGAATGCTGAAATCAATGTTCCAATGTTGTCATTTTTAAATCATGGACTGAAGGGAAAATTCATTATATTAATGAACCATTCTGATAGAACATGAGTTCCTGCATGCTACTTTGAAACAACATTAATTTTTTTTATCTGTAATCAAGAGTCATTAGTAACATTGATAAATGTCAGCAACTGATGAATGCTACAAAGTTCTGCAGAAGTCATCTGAGTGTCACAATGATGGTCTCCTCTTTGATAAATTATAGTAAACTGAAAAAATTAGAGAAAGGGGCTGTTTCCATTGATATCAATTAACCTACTTTTCCATTACAACTGAAGAGCACATAAGGTGATTTGATAAAACTATATACCTTAAGATCAGAATGAAGGGACAAAATCCAATGGAAAATCAAAAAACAACAGATGTGGGAGAATCAAGCAAACCCATACATATACATAGGTAGACATTCCAGGTTCTTAGAAAAACTACGCCAAATAAGATAAGGAAAAATATTAGACCAAATAAATTTTAACCTATTATTTATATGCTTTGTTTGAATTAGGACTGAATTTGAGTTGATTTCAGATAAAAGTGTTTGGAAAGTTGGATTGTTTTAATAGAGAAAAAAATGGTGAGAAATAAAAGGAAAATTTATAAAAATTTGTTAGTGATGTAATAGATGTGGTTAATAAAATATATTTTTAATATTATATTATATTATATAATTAATTATATTTATTTTATTATAATATAAATATAAATATTAATAAATTTATAATAAGAATTAATATATAAAAAATATATTATTTATATATATAAATATAATAAAATATTTATTATAATATATTTTATTATATAATAAATACTTTATTATATTTACTGTAAATATTGAATGTAACTTTTTTTACAAATCTTCTTTTTTTTTTTTTTTTTAAATCTTCTCTTTCATGCGAAGAAACAAAGCATGAAAATGTCAACCATCTTTTGTCGTTTTATAAATTTAATTAATTTTTTTATTTCTCGATAATTCAACTTTCCTTACATTTCTATTCTTTCTATTCATCTCCTTAAATCCATGCTGAAAACAAATCACACCTTAAAGTTTAAGTTTGTGATGAAATTTTGGTGTGAATAATATTTTTATTTGACAAACTTATCAAAACTCAATTGTAATTCAAAGTGTATGCACGTAAAATTATTAGTAAATTTCTATTAATTATAAATTTCTAATTTAATAACATAATTACTAGTAAATTTTTATTAGTTGTAAATTCAAATTCAATAGTTGTATGCATTTTGATATATTTATAAACAATGTTTGAAGCAAGTAAAGATAAATAAAGGTGACTAAATAATTTATAAATACGAACTTGAAATAACTTTTTATAAATGTATTTGGTTTATAGTTTAATATATATCTTTTGCAATATAATTCTAAAGTACAATGATATGGCTATTAGGCCTAAATATATTCATCCATCATTGATATCTCTGAGTATTAATAAAATCTATAAGTGACACTTAAGGTGTAATTCCTTTTACTTAAGAACATAATCGTCTAAATAGATTTGATTGTGACTTGGTTCACGTGTACTTTGTTGTGAAATAATAGATGCAACTTGATTTGATATCAAACTGATCTCACCTACATCAATCTCCCCTTTAAAGATTGTTTGGAATTAAACTGGTGACTTTGACTGTAATACTAATTTTTAGATTTAGAGCCTACCATCAGGTCAAAAATTCAAGATGCAAATATTTCTATTTAAGAGTGTAATAACTCACACAATTCAATTATTCACTTAGTTTACCTAGTCTCTACAAGGTAATTAATGTCACCTACAACAAATTTATCACATAAATGTAATCATTCATAATAAATTAAATCATCAACATCAAATAGAACATCAACTAATTAAATTCATAATTAACTAATAAAAAAGAAAGCATTATGACATGATAGGTTAATTTTAGAAGGGGTTTGAATAAAGTCTAAAAGCTTTTTTTTGTAAGTTTTAGAAAACACAAGCTTTTACTAGATGGTTTGGTGGGAGATCATCCAACTATTAAAAGTAATTTTGTAAAACAATTTTCACAAAAAAGATAACTCAAAACCATGATGAGAAATAGATGTACAAAACATGACTCTAGTGGGATCCAAAATCATGGCAAATCAAAGTATTTAAGAATGAAGAATCTTAAATGTTACCATTGTGATGAGAGAGGGCATGCGATGAAGTGTTATTAAGAGGATCCTTAAATATATCAAAGGAACTTCAAGTGTTGCATCATGTTTTAGAGAATCAAAATTAGTTGTTAGAAGTTATATTGGCTTAAAGTTTGGAGGTTATCCTAATAACAAAAGATCTATTCTTGGCTATGTGTTTACAGTTTTAGGATGGAGAATGAGTTGGTTATCTAAGTTAGAAAATGTTGTAAATTTTCTATTATAGAAGCCAAGCATATGATAGTTACCCAAGCATGCACGTAAGCTACACGGATTCAAAGTTTAATGGAGGTAATCAGGCACAAACAACAAAAAATTATTGTGTACTGTGAGAGTAGAGTGTCTTGCACATTGCAAAGAATTTTTTGCCTTTCATTCCAAGAAAAAACACATGAGTATATACTTTCACTTTGTTCAAGAAGTAGTATAAGAATGAAGTGTGGATATGTAAAAGATTCATACTAACAAAAACTTAGCATAAGTTATGATAAAGTTGACCCTAGAAAATAGCTCTAGAATAAAAATGTATTAGAACCTAAAGTTTAGCTTTAGATACAAATAATATGAGACTTAAATATTTTTTTGTTAAAGAGAAAAGTTCATATAAATAGGAAAATCAATATTTAGGTTTCATTTTTATAAAAAGCATGGTCTCTCTAAATCGTTTTCCTCTAGAGTTCTCTACCTTCTCTTTAGATTTTTTATCTCTGTTAAGACTTTTATTCGACAAGTGTACCGAGTCACAAGTAGTATAGATTTATAAAGTAAGAATGTCGATCGCACAGAGAACAATTTTGTTTTAAATTTTAGCGTCACTACTCACTAAGTAAGTAAAGGTTTTACGAAGATTTGATGATAAGTTGAGTCAAGAACGTAAAAGAACAATTAAAAATAAGTAACAATTATAAAACGGATTGTGCAAGATGTAGAAGGACTTTGGGATTGAACTTCATCTCTTTCCCTCATTCATATTTTGGACTTGATAATAAAATACAATATTAGTAACTACTTTCAATTGATGCACATATAAAAACCATTCACACTGATTCCTCTGATATGAAATTCATAAGGAAATTTTCTAAACACTGATTTCTCAGCTATTTAGTAAATTATCCAGCGTTAAGAACGGATGTTATACGCAATCAATATATCGAAACCTATCCCTAGTATTCCAATATATCGACTATTTTCATCTAGGTCGGAAACTCAAAAATACTTTCCAGTTAAGTTTAAGAATCAAAAGCGAGACTCTATTGATTAGATAAAATCAAACATTAAGCACAAGATGAAAATAGCAATGGAGTAAAAACTGAATATTATATTTAAAATCACCAAAATACAAATGAGTTCAAGAAGTTACATTCAATTCCAAAGTTGCGGAATTAGCTACCCATGGTAGCCATTACAATCCAATGAAAAAAAGATTGCAAGAGAAGAAGAAATCTTGATTCTAGCCGTCCGCCTCCGTCCTCTAGGTCTTGCTTCCGTCCTCCAAGTCTTGATTCCGTCCAAAACCCTAAAAATCCCCTTTTAGACTTGGTTTTGGGCCTAGGTTAAGTTGCTTTTCTTTTGGGCCTTTCTCTATTTTAAACTTTTCATTTCTTTGCTTCATGAATCTTTCAATCTATCATTTTCTTCATTCTTTTATACATGAAATTTCATAATAATTGAGATTAAATGATTTCCTTTAACTCATGACTCAAAACATAAATTTAAATATAAAAACTCTAAAATTGGGAGTAATTACTATTTTAAATAACACTTAAACCCACAGGTACTCAATATTTCTCATGTATAAAAACACTCAAAATTGGTACTTATCAATCTCATCTATAGTCAGATTGATGATTAGAGCCTGTCTTCAGACTCGAGGCAGCGATTAGAATACGATTGTCTGATCAGAATCTCAAGTTAAGTAAGTTCATTTTCTACCCCTTTTTCCTATGAGTCAATTTTCAAATCTTTTTAGTCACTTGAGTTTAGATGCTTTGCATGTGACCTTTGAGACTTCAAGATTAGTATATGTTGGTTCTAGATTCTAGTGATGTGATTAGATTCTTAAACAAAACATTGTGTTATAGGTTAGGTTGTCTCTGTGATCCCCTAAGTTTTGAAGCTATTTTTGAACTTGGGTAAGGAAAACTAATTGTATGTTTTTATATATGTTAGTTTACTTTGGAATAGAACCCTGGTGTGGATCGATTTAGGGTTCTAAATGAGTAAAAATCTTGCATATTAGAAACTAAAATGGAGAATTTTGTATCAGTAGTGCCAAGTACATACCAATTACGTTGGGCGCATTTTGAGAGCAGTTGCTCTAGGTTGAATGGCGCTAGGCGCAACCTTGTGACACCGAGAGCATTCTAGAAGGAATACCTCTGGTTTGTGACACTGGGCATGACTTTATTGGCGCTGGACTTGATTCTGTTTTTGTCTCCTTACTTATGATATTATATATGCACTTTCTTGGATTCTTGTGATTATTTTATTCCTTTGTGAGTGGCATTATGTGAATGAAATGAAGGATTACACAGAGTTATGTTTGATGGATGATATAAACTAGGATAAATGGGTTTGAAAGTAAAATTTATATGAGTTTGAAAGTGAATAGTGAATGTTATGCATGATGTCTGAGATATATTTAAGAATGATGAATGGTATGAAATGGTGATTGAGAGATAATATCTTCAGGAAAGGGGATACTAGTGTTGAGATTTATTTAAGATGTGCATTGTTTTTTGATTTGCAATAAAGAGGTATCATGACTCTAATGGTACATTGGAATCATATAGATGAAAATTGTCAGGTAGTAAAAGTTGAAGGAGGTTCATATGACTGCATTATAGTGCGGAAAAGTAAATCATATGGATTAAGCCAGACATATGAGTTTGATGTGACTCATTTGGGTTGAAGGATGTGTGGATTTCAAATTGCGAGTCATATGAGAGGTGCAGACCTCTGAATCCTATTCAAAGGATAAATCTTTCAAAAGTAGAATCAAATGTCTTTGTATATGAGTCAGTGTATGATATAAGTTAGTAAAGATGTGATAATGATAGTGTGATGTATGAGATGAATTATGTAAGCCTGATGTGTTGTAATTTGGCTAGGATAGAAATTTAATTTATGATTATACATTTTAAAACTCTTTAGCTTACATTTCTTTATGTGTTGTTTGTCTTGTTTTTAAATCTATGATGATTATGTGTTATAGGGTGAACAACGGATTTGATAGATGATGTAACTCTTCAGTGAGCTGATAGGGAAATTGTATTTTATTTTATTTTATTTTGTAATTCTATGAATATATTTTTATTAAATCCTCTATGGATTTAATACTAGGATGAATATATTTTGAAATGCTAATAGATATTTATATATATGTCTAGTATTGACTGCGAGATATATTGACTGCGAGATATATTTACTATTATATGAAAAATATGGGATATTACAAGTTTATATGAAGATTAATTCTACTATGACCTAACAATAACAAACTAAGTAACATAAAAATATAAAAGTTAAAATATTGTGTGCAGATTTGATTAAAATCTTTGAAAGAGTATGAGAATAGGAGTTCCACATCTAGAAAATTTTACGTTGGTGTTTATTTTTTGATGCTATGAGAAGGAAATAATGTTTTCATAACAAGACATGTTAAATATTTTTAAATGTTAAAACTCTCATGTACCATTGGTTTTGTGTAGATTATTATAAATGTTAATCAGTCTTTTGAAAACTTTTAAATATTATTTTTTAAAGGTTTTGAACGTTTTATGTTAACGTTAAGTTTTTTTTGAAAGTTTTTTAGAAATTGTTTCTTTTTATTTTAAAAGAAATTAAGTTTTATATTTTTAGAGAACAATTCAAGTGTAAAACAGAAATTTCATTGTATTTTTAAGAAAATTTATAGATTCTTATAGAATAAAAGACAAATATTTTTTTTAGGAAATTGACATTGTTTACATTTATTGAAGTCATCAATATCTTCTTCATCTAACAAGACATACTAAAATTCCTTCATTTTCTTTTCTATTATTTTAGTGTTTAAAAAAAATTAAGAGAGAAAATTAGTTTTTTTTTTCTTTAAGATTCTCTCAATAATTATATTTTCTTATTTCAAAAATAGAGTGTTATTATTTTCGTTTTGAGATATTGTAATGTTTTTTATATTAAAAATACACTGTTAGTTTCTTTTTTGTTTTTGGTTTTTATTTTAACTAGGAATTATTATATAGGTACTCTCTTACCTAAAAGTAATTAGGCAAAGGTTTAGATCTATTGATTTAAGAGCCAACATATAACATTAAATATATTATCATACTTTCAAATTAAATAATCAAACAAAATTTAAAAGAAAGAGAAAACTGGGGGCAGTTGACACAGGTTGAAATCTATACTCATTCAATATATTTATTGATAAACATGCCTTTGAGATTCATTCTTGAGCCCATCATCATTTCCATCCTTAATCACCTTACACAAACACAAAATGCTCAAAGCAAACATATCCTGCTATGAGTCTTGAACAAGTTATAGAGCAATTGCTCACAAAATGGCTTTGAAGCATTTGCATGCACATCTTAGACTTGTCACAGAATGGCTCCAAACAGATAAACAGAAACACCAAACAATAGTAGTAGTGATCCTCTTGGACTCAAAACAGCATCTTGCTGTCTGGGGGTGTTGGACCTGCTCCAATAGAGACAATTACTGTTACTTTGTCCAGACAAATACTGTGCTGGACCATGTTATGCTTTGAGGACCACATTACTACATGACATGAGACTAATTCTTATCTTATAAATAAATACAACAACCACCGTCTAAGGTAATGTGCACCTTCAAAAATTGAAGATGGTGGTCACCTCTTTGTAATGTGAAATCTTTGTTGGATCAAACAAACTATATTAATTTAGGAGGAATGAGCCTTAAAGTGTAAGCATAAAGCAATAATCTATAAGGGGTGTTATAATTGGGTGAAATCCCAATACAGATTTGAGATTATGGTAATATAAAATTGCAGCCACAGAATAAAATATAAGGACACGCGAGGTGTAAAGGTCAACCAACACTCCCCAATAATTAAAATAAAAATAAGAATAAAAATATGAAAGGATTTTGAATTTTTTTTATTATTAAATTAACTAAGAGCATTTGCAACCCACCAACCTATTTGAGATATAGCATCACTTATTTCTACTTAAAGAAGTTTAAAATTGTTTCATCTTTTCAATCCAACGCCTTAAAAAAACAACTAAATGGGTTCCTTGTTCTTACATTTTAAGAATTTGTTTATTACATTATAATTATCTTATTTATAAAACATTTTTGTGGTAAAAAAAAGAAATAAAAGTTAACTAATTTTCATAAGTTTGATTGGAGGTTTTGAAAAAATATAATTTTTTTAATTATTTTATATTATTTTAAATGCTGACAATTGTACACTTCAAACTTGAAAATTAACTTCACAATTTCAAATTAATGCATTTCATTAATAATTAAAATTACACAATTAATAAAAACTAGATGATAAAAATAATAGTTAAATTTATTGATTATCAAGTCCAAAATATTCGTAAATATGCTTTAGAAGATATGTTTCAAGTTAACAATGATATTGTTCATTAATGAGAAATGCTCTTCTTGTTAGGTAAAACATAAAATTCGGATGATGTCTATTATGTCCATCAATTGTTGAGACACGATGATTGTTGAGGTGATTGATAATTTGATAGCATCAGAGAACTATCACCTTTTGTAGGTATAGAGTAATGGAAGATTAATAATATAACATCAAGTTTAATCAATTATTCTTTTGATTTGAATTCATTGAATAAAATAAATTTAAGAGAAATTTGAGACATGTCAGTAAAAAATAGATGAGATATAGAACTTTGAAAGAATTGTGTAAGAAGCAGAAATAAATTTAATGGAAAGCAAAAGCAGAAATTTAAAAAGATTAATTCTTTTAAGTACCCAAATTACTTAAAACTCTTAACATGAAAATTTGATTGTAATGTATATCTTCTTTTAACTCTTCCAAAATTTGGAGTATGGTAAAGACATCAGTTAAGAAGTTCTTGTGATTATCAAAATTCTCTATATACTTCCATAATTTGGTTCAGTGTTAATTGGTTTTAAGATGAAGTCTGTTAATTTTGTTACCTATAAAGTGAGTTGCTAATTTTGTAAATGCCATGTGAAATATAGGGCATTCTCTACCACTAGTCTCCATTAAGAACTGCTTGAAGTTGGTTGTTATAGTGCTGCCTAAACCACAAAAGTAGCTGTTATTCCTGAAATGATACAAAACTATATTATAATGCTAATCATCATTCTTGGCCCACCAATAACCTTCAAGAAAATATTTTTGAGTCTTACCACCCCATCTTAGAGTCTTATCACTTAATCTTATTTTGGTCCACAAACATGATCAGAGACAATTATCATATGCAGCAAAAAGCAAATACAATATCTTAATAGACAAGAAGGTTCCAATTCTTTTACATCTATTATTTCAACGCTCAACTATGAGTATTTGGTGAAGAACCACCTTTGAGATTAGAAAAAAAAAGACAAAAGTTAATAGTAAAAGGACTCTACATATCTTTTGCTCTTCTTTACAGTATAGAAGATATAACTCCACTTTGCTGTTGCTTTACACAAGAACCTGTTCCTCAAAACGTGAAATTTATCCAATTTTATCTTAAGTGATTCCAGTGAGGAATAGTCACACGGTTCCCTGTGTTCATTGAGATCCTAATTCATGTACAGAATCAGGGTCCTCCCCCTGAAGTAAATACCAATTAGCATTGCCTTCTGATGGAACAAACTGTTTAGAGGAGGCACATGTTAGATAAGATAGGATCATGTGTTGCTCAATGGTTCATCTTGGAACTTGAAACACTCCTGTGGATTGGAATAAAAATAGTCTTCTTCTTTGGGTCTGTCTGGGATAACAACTCTTCTTTTGGGGTTTCCCATCCTATTGGCATGAGATTTCTTCACCATAATGGAAAACTCATCCCAGCTTAGTAACCCATTGGTGTATTGATCTATGAGGTGCACCACATGCTTTCTATCAAGTAATATAGTCCTTTTGAAGCCTAAAAATCTGAAGAGCAAGAACCATGATATTAGTAAAAGGAGAATAAAATCAAGCATAAGCAATCTAAACAGGATGTATAGTTTTGGCACCAATAACAAAACCTATACTAAGAAAGAAAAGGACTTATCATTTGCCAAAGGGGTGAAAAGCCATCACAGATTTCATTATATACTGAATGAAATCAACACATCTAACCAAGGATGAGATCACAGAAGATGACTCATGGTAAAACATCTGGCATGATAGTAAGTAATACCTTCGGTGTCCTTCCACAACCTTGGCCATGTTCCCATCATAGGTTGGAATGAATATATCACTCTCTAGAGACACAAGGTAATCCAGTGCAGCCATTTGTGATGAGTGGTTTTGAAAATACATCAAATCTGAAGGTTCTAGCAGAGTTTCCTTCCTCACCTGTTGCAGTTAAAGCACATATAGGTTACAAAATAACATATAAACATAGAAATATGATTTTGTTTCTTTCCACTGACCACATTTGGAAAAGCTGCTTGTAAACTTGCCATCCTTCTCCCTCCACCGTATATTTCTCCAGCAGCAATATAAATTTGAATACTTTGATCTATGCCTAGAGCTGTCAATACCAGTGTAGTCTCCTCGGGTGTCAAAGGGCATAGACCATCTTGTCTCTTGAGCTCAGAATTGATAACTTTTTCCTTCCACCAAGGATAAGCATATCTGAAAAATGGAATTTTGCAATACTATATTCAAATTGTGAAGCAAAATTGCAGAGTGACACTGACACATTATTTAAAGATTCAACATACCTCATTCTTGTGAGTTCCTCTACCTCCCTGCTGTCACATCCCTGAGTACAACCAGAGAAGGCCAACATGTCCATCTCATATCTAAGGTGAAGTACAAGGAAGGGTCCCTTTTGCCTCAAAATTTTGACTATCTTCCTACCAAGTTCCTCTATCTGGGAAGTAAACCTCAGAGCATCAAAATTTACACGGCATCGCAGCCTTTGAGTCTCCAAAGGTAGTCCATTATTGGCAAGTCGAGCATCAGTTCTGTTTAGGTGCACAACCTTGTGTTTCAGTATCAGAGGGAGGATCTGCGATAAGCAAGTAGAAAAGTCAGCTGAATTCAAGTAACCAATAATTTGATAAAGAAAAGAAGTCATGTTAACCTGAGTAAACACCTGATTTTCATAGTATGATATGTTCGACCAGCTAACTGGTGGTAATGAGTAGAATAATCCTTTTTCAACTCTTCTCTTGAGCCTAGGTGGTAGTTGCTTTAATATTCTAACCTCATCTCTTAAGGATCCAATAAAATTATCCACATCAAATATGTCTTGGAACTCACTGCCACATCAAGGGAACAGTTTCAATTAAGAAGTCTCACAACCATGGAAATAAACACTTCCTGAACTAAAATCATGATGTAGCAATAGGAAAAGTGAAAACCTTGGATCAGCCCAGAAAGATGTTTTATCCAGCTCCGGAACTATGAGAGTAACATTTAAATGTCTTGCAATAGCAACCATGTCACATATCTGTACAAGAACAAACAAAATTTTGAGAAAACCAGATTCAGACTTTGAATGTTAATGCCTGAAATGAATGTAATAAAGCATTGGCACTCACAGCTGCTCGCATTTGGTTGAGTCCTCCATTGCACGAAACCATAAGATAACCATTGTTCTTATGAATCCCTGATAAAAAGAATCATCGTATTCCTCCCCCAGTCATAACTAGTCATAAAATTATTCAGCAAATACATATATACAAAGCTTAAGAAAGTCACAATTCTTTGAACAAAAATCACAGACCCTCTAACAAGGAATTTCCTATTCACAAAGACATCCTTAACATGGTTTTTGAAAAACAGTTCGCAGCCGCAATTTTGACTGCGGCGTGTCTGCGACCACATCGTCATCACAAATACAGTCGCATTTTCCGGCAATACCAACTGCGAAACTGAGATCGCAACCTCAAGTTAAAACCTTAAAGATCATTTTTTTTTACGTGAGAAAAGAAGTACTTACTTTTGGGTGGAAGAACAACCTTGGATTTAACAAAAGGCTTTGCAATTGCTGGAGATGAATCTTGGTGGCTGAAACAATGAGGCATGCCCTTCAACAACCTTGGTCCCCACAACTCCCCAATTGCCATCAGCTGAACCACACAAGTCCAAAGTATCACTGTAGTGATGGCACGGGCCATCCACACCTTGATCCTAGGTCTCACAAACAACCTTTTGGACTTGACAATTTCATCACCCCCCAAAACATTGAACCCCATCTCCATCTCCTCACTGTCACAGTGATCACCTTTTCCATCAGAAACCCTTGTCCATCTCAACATCATTGCCCTTTTATGGCCTCCACTTTCTGCTCACACCCCAAATCGGTGGCGTGAGATTAACTCCTCGGTCTTCAATCAAGGGCCTTAAAAAAACAATTACAAGGATTAGAAACAGAAAAAAAAAAAAAAAAATCTTGAATTCAGTGATGCCAATAAAAGCCATGAATCAAGGCCAAAACCAATGTTTTGAGGCTTGAAGTTCGTTTGGATCTTTCACCCAAAAATTAAATGCTAATTAAACGAAAACCATTGACCTCACGCTAGTAATTGACATAAGAATCCAAAAATGGGCAATAATAAACCCCCCATACCCCACAAACAAGGAAAATCTCCAAATTAACTCACATCACCAAGTCACACCTTGAAACCATAAAACCACATTGAATTTTCAGAATCCCTATCATTAAAAGATTGTTAGCATTGTCACTTTCACACAACAATGACAAGTGGTATTACCACTGCACCACATTCAAGATCATGCAAGTAAAAACCATGAGCACGGACATTGAAGAATACCCAGAAGAAAATCTGTGAATTTTAACTGAAATTCAGTCAAATGGGTCTAATATTCGCAGGTTCCCAATTGCATTGCAGAGGTGACTGAGTTGCAACACAGAACAAAAGAAAAAACTGTGTGAAAGAGTGCTGTGAGCTTTGTGTTAGTTGGAACGATAATGGTGTAGAAGATGATTTTGGAAGATGGGAAGTAGTAATTATCCGGCGGGTTTCCCGGTGAGATTCCGGCGAGAGTCGCCGGAGAAGAGAGGTGGAGAAGGAAAATGGAAAGAGTTGGTATAAAAAGAAGAAGATGAGGGAAAAAGAAAGCTATAATTAAGGCGGCAGAGAAGGTAGCATTAGTAAGAGAGGTGTCATGTGGGACCCTTTTTAACTGTAACAAACCCCACTTTCCATTTTCTTCTATTTATTTTTTAAGAAAATATGGATTATTATTATTATTTCCCTTGTTTTTTTGTTAGACTACATGTACTTTTTTTAATGGAATATCATTTTTAGAAAAATAAAATAGAAGAAATATTTCATCTTGTGATGGACAATTTTATTCTAGTAAAGTGAAATTACAGTAAGACAGTAAAACTTTTCACTTCATGCATTTTTTTCTTCTTTATTTTTTATATATATTTTCTTTTCTTTTCATTTCTAGATATACAACGACAAATCTTACTTGTCCGAGTGAAATTGAACTTGATTTTTTTTAAGTAAAGTTAATATTCAGTTAAAAGATACTAGTTATGATAAATAATTTCAATTTACTAAGAATTAAAATTTGAGAAATTATACTTTTATGTTTGGTTTAGTTTTTGAAAAATAATATTCTCGAGAAACATTGTCTTTTATGATTTTCTGCCAAAATCACTTTCATGGAAGAGGTGTGCAGAATTTAACCTTTCCTAATTAAATTAAAAGTTTTAATATATAAAAAAACATAATTTTACTCTCAATTAAATCATTCAATATGATAACAAATTATTTTTTCTGATAAAAATAAAACATTATTCTTTAATTTCGAAAAAAATATATAAATATTGTAAAAGATATTTCTGAACAACCTAATATATTTTAGTAGTTTTCTTACAAAGAAACAAACATATTTTGTAGTTCCGGGGATTTATGACTATTAGATTGTCGTTAGTTATAATTTCTAATTACGTACGAATTTCTTTTATAACAAACATCCTAAAAATAATCAACCTAGTGTATCAAACGAAGTTTATAACAAAATTAATTAACAAAAATGGTTAAAAATAACCCTCTTAAAGCTTAAACATTTTCCTTTCCCGCACAGCATATATTATATTTGGGAAATAAATTGCGCTGCATTTAAATTTAGTTACGTTTTTCTTAACTTACACTTTTAATAATAAAAATGTAACATGTTTTAGTTTTTTTGGTTTAAATATTAATATTTTTATTTATAAATTTATAAAACTTTTTCCATTACACTACTGCTACAATATTATTAATTATTTCATTGCGTTTAAGGGGAGATGTTTAATTTCAATAATTAAAGGCTACAAAACTTAAATAGAAATAATTTAAAATTAGAAAGACTAAAATCTTATATGAGTTATGTATAGAAACGAAATCTGTAATGAAAAAAAAAAAAAAATCCCTGAATTTAAAGATATATCTATATAAATACATATACTAAAACATCATTGTTTTCTATCTCTGCTTTAGTTTTTTTTTTTTTTTTTTTAATAATTTTGTTAGAAAAGTTTTTTTTTTTTTTTTTGTTTAAAAAAATATAAAAAATTATTTTTGTAAGGAAATTGATAATCTTTTTTTTTTTTTTTATT
>Ga0099824_1004477_pt1 | contig 20117 bp, 26 predicted proteins | sample SiratrowhiteBW_FD_76837 | JGI IMG/M metagenome (GOLD analysis project Ga0099824, IMG submission 76837) | Root nodule microbial communities of legume samples collected from California, USA - Siratro white BW | ecosystem: Host-associated > Plants > Roots > Nodule | place: USA: California... | reverse complement strand
CTCGCCAAGATGCTGCTGGATAATCCGGACGTGCTGCCGATCGGCCTGGGCGCCCGCGACAGCCTGCGGCTGGAAGCCGGGCTCTGCCTGTACGGCCACGACATCGACACCACGACTACGCCGGTCGAAGCCGCGCTGGAATGGTCGGTGCAGAAGAGCCGCCGCAGCGGCGGGATGCGCGCCGGCGGTTTTCCCGGCGCAGAGAAGATCCTCGCCCATTTTGATAACGGCGCATCCCGCCGCCGGGTCGGCCTGCGGGCCGAGGGCCGCGCGCCGGTGCGCGAGGGCGCGCTGCTGTTTGCGGATAGCGCGGGCGGCGAGCCGATCGGACAGGTCACCTCGGGCGGCTTCGGTCCGAGCCTGAGCGCACCGGTCGCGATGGGCTACGTGCCCACGCAGCTCGCTGCGCTCGGCACAAAGCTCTTCGCCGAGGTGCGCGGCCAGCGACTGCCGCTCACCGTCGCCGCCATGCCATTCGTGAAAAACACCTACAAACGCTGAGGACGAGACAATGACCACGACGCTGTACACTTCCGACCACGAATGGCTCGCCATCGACGGCGATACCGCTACGGTCGGCATCACCGACTACGCCCAGCAACAGCTCGGCGACGTCGTGTTCGTCGAACTGCCCAAGGTCGGCCGCGCGCTGAAGAAGGCCGAAGCCGCCGCCGTCGTGGAATCGGTGAAGGCCGCCTCCGACGTCTACGCACCTGTTACCGGCGAAGTGCTCGAGACCAACGAGGCGCTGGCCGCCGAACCGGCGCTGGTGAACTCGGACGCGCAAGGCGCGGCCTGGTTCTTCAAGATCAAGATCGCCGACAAAAGCGAGCTCGGCGGCCTCATGGATGAAGCCGCCTACAAGGCCAACACGGCGTGAGATGACGAGAACTCTAACCTCATTCTCAGTGTCATCACCCGCGAAGGCGGGTGATCCAGTACGCCGCGGCCCATCGGCCCTAGCCGAAACGCCTGCGTTTACTGGATGCCCCGCCTTCGCGGGGCATGACAGCAACTCCTAGCGAGGACCCATGATGACCGCGCACCGCAAATCCAATGGCGACACCGCCGCCAGTTTCGTTCGCCGCCACATCGGCCCCTCAGTGCGCGATGTCACCGCACTGCTCGAAACGGTCGGCGCCAAGAGCGTCGATGCGCTGATGGCGGAGACGCTGCCGGCCTCGATCCGGCAGGCATCGCCGCTCGATCTCGGCAAGCCGCTCAGCGAAACCGAGGCGATCGCGCATATGGCCGAGCTCGCAGCCCAGAACCAGGTCTTCACCTCGCTGATCGGCCAGGGCTATTCCGGCACCATCCTGCCTGCGGTGATCCAGCGCAACATCCTGGAGAACCCGGCCTGGTACACGGCCTATACGCCCTACCAGCCCGAGATCAGCCAGGGCCGGCTGGAGGCGCTGTTCAACTTCCAGACCATGATCTGCGACCTCACCGGGCTCGACGTCGCCAACGCCTCGCTGCTCGATGAAGCGACCGCGGCGGCCGAGGCGATGGCGCTGGCCGAGCGGCACTCGCAGGTGAAGGCAAAAGCTTTCTTCGTCGACAAGGACGTGCATCCGCAGACGCTGGCGGTGATGCGCACCCGCGCCGAGCCGCTCGGCTGGAATCTGGAGGTCGGCGATCCCCTCACCGATCTCGACAAATCAGACGTGCTCGGCGCGCTGCTGCAATATCCGGGTTCTTCCGGCGCGGTGCGCGACCTCAGGCCCGCGATCGCGTCGTTGAAGGCCAGGGGCGCGCTCGCGATCGTTGCCGCCGACCTGCTGGCACTGACGCTGCTCGCCTCGCCCGGCGAGCTCGGTGCCGACATCGCCATCGGCTCTGCCCAGCGCTTTGGCGTGCCGATGGGCTATGGCGGCCCGCACGCGGCCTATATGGCGGTGCGCGATGCGCTGAAGCGCTCGCTGCCCGGCCGTATCGTCGGCCTCTCCGTGGATTCGCGCGGGGCACCTGCCTATCGTCTCGCGCTGCAGACCCGCGAGCAGCACATCCGCCGCGAGAAGGCGACCTCCAACATCTGCACCGCGCAGGTGCTGCTGGCCGTCATCGCTTCGATGTATGCGGTCTATCACGGCCCCGAAGGCTTGATGCAGATCGCACGCAACGTGCATCGCCGCACCGCCGTGCTCGCGGCCGGCCTGCGCACGCTCGGCTTCGCGCCGCAATCCGACAGCTTCTTCGATACTGTGACGGTCGATGCCGGCGGCAAGCGCGACGAGATCATCGCGCGCGCGACCGCTGAGAAGATCAATCTCGGCCTCGGCCATGGCACCTTGCGCATCGCCCTCGACGAGACCACGACGCCCGCGACCGTGGAAGCTGTCTGGCGCGCTTTCGGCGGCACGCTCGCCTATGCCGAGATCGACGCCGAGACGCGCGAGGCGCTGCCGGACGCGTTGAAGCGCGCCACGGCCTTCCTGACCCATCCGGTCTTCCACGCGCATCGCTCGGAGACCGAGATGCTGCGCTACATGCGCAAGCTCAGTGATCGCGACCTCGCGCTCGACCGCGCCATGATCCCGCTGGGATCCTGCACCATGAAGCTGAACGCGACCACCGAGATGATGCCGCTGACCTGGCCGGAATTCGGCAGCTTGCATCCGTTCGCCCCGCGCGAGCAGGCACGCGGCTATCACGCGCTGTTCGCGCGGCTGGAAAAATGGCTCTGCGACATCACCGGCTATGACGCGATCTCGCTGCAGCCGAATTCGGGCGCAGGGCGAATATGCCGGGCTGCTCGCGATCCGCGGCTATCATGCCGCTCGCGGGCAAAGCCATCGCAAGATCTGCCTGATCCCCTCCTCCGCCCACGGCACCAATCCGGCCTCGGCCGCGATGGTCGGCATGGACGTCGTGGTGGTGGCTTGCGAGAAGAACGGCGACGTCGATGTCAATGATCTCCGCGCCAAGGCGGAGAAGCATGCGAACGATCTCGCCGCGGTGATGATCACCTATCCCTCGACCCACGGCGTGTTCGAGGAGCATATAAGCGAGATCTGCGACATCGTGCACGGCCATGGCGGCCAGGTTTATCTCGACGGCGCCAATCTCAACGCGCAGGTCGGCCTTAGCAGGCCCGGCGATTACGGTGCCGATGTCAGCCATCTCAATCTGCACAAGACCTTCTGCATCCCGCATGGCGGCGGTGGCCCCGGCATGGGCCCGATCGGCGTCAAGGCGCATCTCGCCCCGTTCCTGCCCGGCCACCCGGCAACGAACGGCGACGCACCGGTCGGTCCGGTCTCGGCCGCCCCGTTCGGCTCGGCCTCGATTCTCACCATCTCCTACATCTACATCCTGATGATGGGCGGCGAAGGCCTGAAGCGCGCCACCGAGATCGCGATCCTCAACGCCAATTACATCGCAGCGCGCCTCGATCCGCATTTCGCGGTGCTCTACAAGAATGCGAGGGGCCGCGTCGCGCATGAGTGCATCGTGGATCCGCGTCCGCTGAAGACGACCAGCGGCGTCACCGTCGACGACATCGCAAAGCGCCTGATCGATTACGGCTTCCACGCCCCGACCATGAGCTTCCCCGTGCCGGGCACGCTGATGATCGAGCCGACCGAGTCGGAATCCAAGGCCGAGCTCGACCGCTTTTGCGATGCCATGATCGCGATCCGGAAAGAAATCGCCGAGGTCGAGGCCGGCCGCTTCAAAATCGAGGCTTCGCCCTTGCGCCACGCCCCGCACACCGTGCACGACATCGCCGACGACGATTGGATGCGCGCCTACACCCGCAGCGAGGGTTGCTTCCCCGACGGCGTCTCGCGCACCGACAAATATTGGTGCCCCGTGGGCCGCGTCGACAACGTCTACGGCGATCGTAACCTGGTGTGCTCCTGCCCGCCGGTCAGCGATTATGCAGAAGCCGCGGAATAAGCCGCGACGGAGGTCTCGTAGGGTGGGCAAAGCGCGAGCGTGCCCACCACCTTTCGCTGCGTTAGACGATGGCGGGCACGGCGCAAGTGCGCTTTTGCCTACCCTACATCGAATGCGCCGCTAGGGCGCAATCAACAATCGGCTTTCGCGATCCCATCGCCAGAGCTTTTCGTTGGTGAGCTCCGTCCCGCCCCACCAGCGATAGATTCGGTTGTGGCGCCACATATCGTCCTCGCGCGCAAAGATGGAGCGCCCGAGTTCAGTCAGCGTGACGTTCCACTCGCTCCTGCCGAAGTAACGATCCTCATTGTCGAACGCCGGATCGCCTAACAAGACCGGCGGCGCCGAATACGCCCCCAGTTCCAGCAAGGCATCGCGCGCGTCGTTTTCGTCGAACACATCGCGCATCCACCACGCCTCGGTGACACGCCTCGGGTCCGTGCGCCCATCGTTCACGAAGTCCAGAATATCCATTTCGCTGGCACCTAGGCCCGTCACACTGTCCGGAAGCTCTTCAAGCAACGAGATGAGTGCCGGCCGAAGTCTCGGCAGGATCGTCAGATCCGTCATCAGAAGATCGAAACAGGGCTTTGGCGTTTCAGCCCGATAGGCTTGCCAGGCGCGGCTTGCCGTCACCAAATGGGTCTCGGTCACCTCGAAGGCCGGCAGCTTCCACTTTGCGACGGATTCTGGAGCATAGTGCGCAACATGATCGTCCGTGTGCACTAGGCTCAGCTTCGTCGTGATTTCTTTGTACGGGCGAAGTAGGTCCAGCAACCAGACCAGCACCAGCTGATCGTTAGGGCGAGAATCGACCCATATTTCAATTGAATCGAACTTGGCGCACAGCTCGAAGAAACCGATATCGCGCGTGCCGAAACCGTCGAGCGAACCACGACAGGAATCATCGAGCCAATGATCGCCGGAATTGCCGTGCTTTGCCGAACGGCGCTCCAGCCCCATCAAGAGCTGTTCCTCGGGAGGCAATTTCCTCCACACGAAGCGTAGATAGAATCCAAGCACGACATTCGCGAGGCGCGACTGGCGAAGCACGTCTTCGTCAAGATGGTTCGTGGATAAGATCAAATGGGACACGGACGCCTCTCAAAATTGATGCGCAATTCACGAAGACTGAGAGCCACGCGCACCCACCTTAGCGAGGCGCGATCAACGAGCGAGTCTCAGGATCCCACCGCCAAAGCTTTTCGTTGGTGAGTTCCGTCCCACCCCCCCAGCGATGGATCGGGTTGTGCTGGAGGAAATCCGCCTCTCCTGCCAGCACCACATTCCCGAGATCCGTAAGTGACAGGCGGGATTGCTTGTACCGGGCGTGACGGACAGCATCGTTGTGCATGTCGAGCGTAAACGGCCCCTCCTCCAGCCCGGATACGGCCGGCACCGGACAGCGCGCGAGCCCGTCGAGCAGCGCGCCCACCTCCCAATAGTCGAAGACGCGACGCTCGTTGCGCTTGTGATGTCCCGGAAAGACGTCGAAGGGCTGCAGGCCGCCCCCGGGCGATGAGCTGGAGTATCCGCAGCTCCGTGGCTCCAAGGCCCGAAGCCGGGCGCGGCAGCTCTTCGAGAAGAGCTGTCCTGTCAGGAGCAAGGTTAGGCAGCCAGCTCAAATTCGTGAGATTGCACCAGCTTTGCGGGGTCGGCGCACAATAGGCCCGCCATGCACGGCTGGCCGATTTGAGTTGGAGAGGTGTGATCCGGACGACCGGCGGGTAGGATTCCCTTCGCGGTGGGTCGACGTCCCCGACGCCCAAGAACAGAGCGCGGACGACAAAGGCGGGATTCGCATCGCGTCGGCGGCACCAATGATCGAGCAGCCAGAGCAGGATTAATTGGCCATTTGGCCCTGGTCCCCGCCAAAACTCAACCGAGTCGTATTCTCCCAGCAGTTCGATGAATCCTCGATCCTTCGCACCTGATTCCTCGAGGCGCCAGGGCGGCGTATCGTCAAGCCAATGAAGCCCGTGCGACTGCGTCGTGCGTGGCGCGAAAAACGCATCAAGCTCCGCATCAGACGGCAATTGTCCCCAAACGAGCCGGCGCTCGATCGCGATCACGAGGCCGGCGATGCCGGCTCGTTGAATGGCGCCAGCGATGGACGAGTCTGTCGTGACAATGAGTCGTGTCATGACGCTGCCCTCTCCCCGATGGTCCTACTTTTTCCCCGGAAGAGAATACCAGCGCAGCGTGAGAAGCGCGCCGAGCCCGGCGAGCGAACTGATTCCCAACAGAACGATTGCCATCAGCATCGAATATTTGCGCGTGCGCTTGGCGTGCCGCGTTTGAACAACAAGCATGACCTGCCCCATTTACTCATGAACTGACGCTAGCAAGCGTTGACCAAGCCTAGTGTTGGTCAACGTGACGATGCAACCTGAGAATGTATCGGGGACTAGAACTGCAAAACAAAACGGGCACCGAAGACGTCGGCAACTCAACGTCCTCAGTGCCCGCTCCTCGCGAAAAACTTTCCGCGTTAAGGCTTACTCGTCCGCCGGCTCCTCGCCGTCGGCGTCGCGCTCGGGCGTGCCGGCCAAAATCTGCTCGGCGATCAGGCCGGAGTTCTGGCGGATCGCGGTCTCGATCTTGGCGGTGATATCGGGATTGGCCTTCAGGAACGCTTTCGAGTTCTCGCGGCCCTGGCCGAGGCGCTGGCTGTCATAGGAGAACCAGGCGCCGGACTTCTCCACGATGCCGGCCTTGACGCCGAGATCGAGGATCTCGCCCATCTTGGAGACGCCCTCGCCGTACATGATGTCGAACTCGACCTGCTTGAACGGCGGGGCCAGCTTGTTCTTGACCACCTTGACGCGCGTGGTGTTGCCGACCACCTCGTCGCGCTCCTTGATCGCACCGATGCGGCGGATGTCGAGACGGACGGAGGCGTAGAATTTCAGCGCATTGCCGCCGGTCGTGGTTTCCGGCGAGCCATACATCACGCCGATCTTCATGCGGATCTGGTTGATGAAGATCACCATGGTGTTGGACTTGTTGATGGAGGCCGTCAGCTTGCGCAGCGCCTGGCTCATCAGGCGGGCCTGCAGGCCCGGCAGCGCATCGCCCATCTCGCCCTCGAGCTCGGCCTTCGGCACCAGCGCCGCGACCGAATCGACCACCATCACGTCGACTGCGCCGGAGCGCACCAAGGTGTCGCAGATCTCCAGCGCCTGCTCACCGGTGTCGGGCTGCGAGATCAGGAGCTCGTCGATGTTGACGCCCAGCTTGCGGGCATAGACCGGATCAAGCGCGTGCTCGGCGTCGATGAAGGCGCAGATGCCGCCCTTCTTCTGCGCTTCCGCCACCGTATGCAGCGCCAGCGTGGTCTTGCCGGAGGATTCCGGCCCGTAGATCTCGACGATGCGTCCCTTGGGCAGGCCGCCGATGCCGAGCGCGATATCGAGCCCGAGCGAGCCGGAGGACACCGCCTCGATGTCCATGGACCGGTCGTTCTTGCCGAGCTTCATCACCGAGCCCTTACCGAACTGGCGCTCGATCTGAGAGAGCGCGGCGGCCAGAGCTTTACTCTTGTCCATGGAAGATCCTTCGACGATACGCAGGGCAGTTGCGGACATTGGGTCGTGCTCCTTATGGCGAGGATTCGCTAGGGGGACAAACGATTGAGAGGCGGGCCGGCGATAAAAACAATGTACCCTATTTGTTCCAGGTTCGCAATATGTTCTTTTGCGATCTTGACTCGGAAACTCTGCGGACGCGCGGGGCAAAAAGGGATGCTTATGCAGTCTTCAAGAGAATGCTTGATGATGGCCCGATAGCTGGGACGTTCCTTTTTGCTGCCTGCAAAACAGACGAGAATATTGAACGTCTTGCAAATCTGACGGATGGGCTAACCTCTCACAACGAGTCCAGAGAGACTGGCGCATAACGGCCTTTCCTAATCCGCCTCTGCGGGTGTCGGATATCGAACAGACTATTCCGGAGCTATCAGCCAGAGTGACAGTATCCGGGATTTTGCGATTCCCTCCCGGGGCTGGACCAACGTCGCCCGCCGTATTGCAAGCGGGCGACGTTGTTGCTGTGGGGGTGTCCTAGTCTGCCCTCGCGGGTGCCCTAATTAGGACAGTACCCGATTGGGCCCCCCCTCAATGCCACCGACGGCGCTCGATCCGTGACCCGCATCAAGAACGCGCGGCCGGCGTGTCGTCATCTTTCCGTAATCCTACGGCACCGAACCTTTTCGCGGTCTCCGGCTTCTGGGGGATGGGACCGCAACTCTGGGGATCGTAACCATGACCGACGACAACACGCACAATGATGCGATCAGGCGCAATCCGCTGCTGGAGGCAGCGCGCGAGGAGATGGTGAAGTTCGAGCGCAAGGAAAACGAATTCCGCAAGAAGGACCGTGAAGAGCGCGCCGCCGAGCTCCATCTTCCCCTGAACGAAATCAAGATCCACTAGCCTCCGCCAGGACCGGCCTCCGGAGCGCCCCGCCCCGCGGTGGGGCGGCAGGCGGCCGGTCCAAGGGGGATCGCCAGATCTCGATCCGGCCTCGCGCGTCGGGCTGCATGGTCGAAAAGACGGGCGCGCGGACACTTATGGTATCTAAATACTACCTGCAAGCTATTGGCAGATCAAGGAAATTTCCCAGCACCCTACTGTGCATGGGGTTGTTTTCCAATTTTTTGAAAGTCGCGCTGTGCCCAGCGCCGTCCATTGGAAGGCACGGCCTCCATTCCCCGGCGGGCATACCCCTCTACAGCACCGCCAGCAGCACCAGGCCGATGACCAGCACGACGAAGCCAGCCGCCGTCGCGGCGGCGAATGACCGCTCTACGTTATCCATGATGCCACCCCGTTTTCGGCGCGCCACGTTTCCCCCATGGTTGCGCCGAACGGATCAGATCTTGCCGATGCGTGTGTCCGCAGTGGTGCGAGCGGATGTCGAAATTGGGACCGGTGCGGGGCCTGTCTGCGGCCTTTCGATCGCGACCTTCACGGCGGCCGATCCGGCCAGCCGCCAGACCAGGCCAGATCCGGACGGGCCGCCTGTGTCAGGCTGCCGTAAGCTGAACCGGCTAGGGTCGCCCGGCTATGGTGTTGCAGCCCAGCACCTCAGCCTCCAATAGCTCTCTGCCCCGCTTGGCTCTCCCCAGGCGGGGCCTTTTCACGCCAGCCGGCGGCGCGCGGGTCTCGCTCCTCCCGGGTCAGGCGCAGCGAGAAGGCGCGGATCGCGGGCGCGGCCAGCAGCACGACCGGCAGCATCGCGGCCCATGCGATCAGCCACGACACCATCCAGTGCCGAACGAAGATCATCGGGCTGCCTGCAGGAAAGCTGGCGATGCCCGCCGCGATCAGCGAGGTCAGTCCGGACTGGATGACTCCGAAAACGAAATGAGAATAGCGGCGGGGAATGCCGAGCATGAGGCGTCCACGGTTGCTTGCCGTGATCAGGCAAGCAAGGCACATGCCGTCACCTCTGGAACGCCACCTTGCAGGCACCCCCTGCCCGCGCCCGCATGCTTTTGGACGGAATTCAGGAACTCTGTTCATGGTCGGAGAACCACGGAATACCGGCGCCCGCCGGCTGTGATTCGCGGCTTGCGGCAGATTTTGCTTGTCTCTGGAATATTGTGACTATTGTGACGCCCAACGTGTTTGCAGGCATGGAAGGTGAATCGTGGGAGGCGACCATGAATCACGGGGGCGTCGAGTTCACCGTGGCCAAGACAGCGATTCCCGGAGTCTGGCAGTGGCAGTTCCGCATCGGCGAGCAGGTCGCGACCGGCAGGACCGCGACGAAGATTGACCTGCTGGCGATCCGGCGCGTGCAGCTGCACATCGATCGGGAGCTGAAGGCGATCGCGCGAAAGACGGCCTCAACCGGCCGGGAGAGATCGGCAATGCTCCCAAGCGAAGCAGCGCGCCACGGGGTTGTCTGAGGTTTGTCCGTAGCCACCCGGAATTGATCTGACGGTGGTTTGGGATTGCACTGTACGCGCCCAGGGCCTTGGGGGCGAGGCACCATGTGCGCGATCGGTGCCAGCCATGCCGCTCTATTTCTTCCGAATCCGCAACGGCCGTCATTCCGGTTGCGCCGAGCAGGCGACGGAGTTTGCCGATCGTAATGCGGCCTGGAAAGAGATGACGAGTGTCTGCGCCGACATGAGCGCCGGCATTGCCCGCAAGCTCCAGGAAAACTCCGAATGGCACATGGAGCTGCTGGACGAGGCCAAGGAGCCGGTGTTCCGGATCCGCATCGTTGCCGAAACCTTCGACTAGCAAGGCCTTTCGGATCAGGCCCGCGTCAGTCCGCGCTGGGCAGCCGCCGCATGGTGAACTCGATGTCGCCGCCGGGCAGCTCGCGCCAGGTCTCGACCGCGCTCATATAGCCGGCCTTGGGGTAGCGGGCAAAGAAGGCCTGCGCCCTTTCCCGCGCCTCAGCACGCGGCAGCGTGAAGGTCTCGCGCAGATAGCCGTCGCCGGCCGTCTGGCCCGGCTTGCCGGCCATCTTGCGCCGGCGCGCCATCCGCTCGGCGAGATCCCGCGGACGATCGGCCATGTCATGCCCTCCTCTACGCGCTACGCTCAGCCACATGTAGGGCGCGGGCCGGATCAAGAGGAGTCCTGTCCGAAAGGCGTGTGTCGCCCCCCGAACGGCGCGTACGGTCAGTTGGCCGCCGTGCCGCCCTTGGTCTTCTTCGGCGCGCTGGTTGCGGCCGACGCCTTCGGTGCCGCCGGCTGCTTCGGCGGATCGGAGCGCATGCCGCCCCAGGGATCGTTGGACGCCTTGGAATCCGGAATCTTCTTCAGCGTTTCCTTGTAGGCCTTTTCACGCTCGGCTTCGGCAGCCTTCTCCTCGGGGGTCTTGCCCGGGCCTTCCTGCAGCAAATTGAGATTGGGCATTTGCGCGTAGGCAGGTCCCGCCAGCACGGCCAGCACCGCGGCCAAACGGAAAAGCTTCATCGTCAACTCCTTGATCATCCATGAGGCGCGGACCGTCCCGCGCCGTGTCATCCTTGTCGCAGCCCGGTCGCGATCCGGAGCCGCTCGAGGCCGCGTGGGCACGCTAGAGCCGATCCGATCTGCACGATTTGGGCGCATGCAGCCAGTCGTCCCAGATCGGACCGCATTTGGTGCACCCGCTCAGCGCGAGACCGAGCGTGGCCATGCAAAAGACGAGGACACACCGACGCAACATCATCCACCCGTACCAAGCGCGGCATCATACCGGGCCAAGTCAGGCATTTTCAAGCCGAGGGGGCCGGCGCGAGACCGGGTGACTTTGCCGCGCCGATGGGCGCACAATGAGGCGAAACATCCGGCAACACAGGAGAGCGCGACAGCAATGCAAATGCAGCCAGAAGCCGAGTTCGGCCTCGCCGACGCCCGACGCATCCTCGGCGAGGTTTTTGCGCCCTGGGTCCAGGACCTCAACCTCGCGGTCGAGCGCATCGAGCACGCGCAGCCGGCAGACGTAGCGGACTGGCAACCGGGGGCGCTGCTGCGCATGCCGTTTTCGGAGCGACTGTGCCGGAACGGCGGCGTGGTCTGCGGCCAGGCCCTGATGGCGCTCGCCGACACCGCGATGGTGATCGCGATCCTCGCCGCCAATCGCGGCTACCGCCCCATGACCACGGTCGACCAGACCACGCATTTCATGCGCGCGGTCGCTTCAACGGACGTGCTGGCGGACGCGCGCGTGGTGCGGCTCGGGCGCACCATGAGCTTTGGCCGTGTTACGCTGCTCTCCGCCGCCGACAACAAGCCGGTCGCGATGGTGTCGAGCGCGTTCGCGATGCTGCCGGGGTGAACGCGATCTGAAAAATGAGAGAACCGCGGAAGCGCAAAACTCAGCGCGGCTCTCGATGCAATCATGTCGGGACAGGAAGCATTCGCGATGTGAACGAGCGTTCGCATCACATGCACAACACGATCATGATTGCGTGGTACGACGAGAGCGGCGCCAGCGCAGACTTGCGATCACGAGCGTGATGATCGCGAGCGTGATCAATGATGAACCCGCAACAAATCGTCCGCCTGGACGATCGATCGTACGCGACCAGAGCGACGGCGCCTCGCCTGCGCGCGCCAGACGGAACGCCACCACGCTGTCGCCGATCGAGGTGCCTGCCTCGGAATGGCCGCCGGCGCCGATCGCGACATATTGCTCGCCCTTCCAGAAATAGGTCATGGGATTGGCGACGCCCGGCACCGGCAGCCGGCCCTGCCACAGCTCCTTGCCGCTGCGCGCATCGAAGGCGCGCAAGTAAGCGTCCATCGCGCCGGTGAAGACGAGCCCGCCGGCGGTGACCGCCAGCCCGTTGACGAGCGGCGCACCCCAGGGCAGCGGCAGCCCGAGCGGCGCCAGATCCTCGGTGGTGCCGACGGTCGAACGCCAGAGGATCTTTCCGGCCCTCAGATCGACCGCGACCATCTCACCCCAGGGCGGCTTGTTGCAGAGCAGCCCGAGCGGCGACATCACCACTGCACGCGACATCGCGAAGGGCGCGCCACGCTGCTGGCCAAAATCGTGACCGCGCGGCGGATTGAATCCGGCCGCCTCAGCGCGCGGGATCAGCCTGATGAGATGAGCGGCGCGGCTGGTGTTGGCATAGAGGATCTGATTGACCGGCTCGAAGGCCGCGCTGCCCCAGTTCACACCTCCGCCGGTGAATGGAAATTCCAGCGTGCCCTGCACCGAGGGCGGCGTGTACAGACCCTCGTTGCGTGCTTCCGCGAATTGACGTTCGCATGACGAACGGCCGAGGCCCGGCAACAGCGAGAGCGCATCATCGGGCGAGATCGTCTGCGACATCAGTGCCGGCACATGCGTCGGGAATGGCTGCGTCGGCGACAGCACCTCGCCTTCCGCGCCGCCCTGCGGCACCGCGCGCTCTTCGACCGGCCAAACCGGCTTGCCGGTGTCGCGGTCGAGCACGAAGATAAAGCCCTGCTTGGTCGGCTGGATCACGACATCGCGCTGCCCCTCGCCGGTGTCGATGCGCGTGAGCGTCGGTTGCGCCGCCAGATCGTAATCCCAGACGTCGTGATGCACGGTCTGGAAGGCCCACACCAGCTCGCCGGTCTCGATGCGCAACGCAATCACTGAATTGGCATGCTCATTGTTGCCCCGCCGCCTGCCGCCCCAAAAGTCCGGTGACGGCGAGGTCGTCGGCAGAAAACGAGCCCGCGCGTCTCGTCCACCGACATCGGCGCCCAGACGTTGGCGTGGCCGGCTTCAATGCCGTCGCGCTGGAGCGGTTCAAAGGTCCAGCGCGGCTCACCGCTGCGCGCATCGAACGCGCGCACGACGCCGCTCGGCGCGTCGACACGGCGGTTGTCGCCGATCGCGGAGCCCACCACAACGATACCGCGGCCGGTGGCCGGTGGCGAGGTGATCTGGAATTCGCCAGGCCATTCCAGCTGCATGTCGATCTCGAGCTTGATCTCACCGCCCTTGCCGAAATCGGTACAGGGAATTCCCGTCTTCGCATCGAGCGCGATGAGGCGGACATCGTTGGTGCCCATGAAGATGCGCGAGCGGCAGACGGCATTCGCAGGCGCCTGATCATCGACCCAGTAGGTGACACCGCGGCAGACATAACGATTGGCAGGACGCTGATTGGTCGCAATCTTGGGATCGAAACGCCATTTCTGCGCACCCGTGCCGGGATCGAGCGCGATCACCTCGTTGAAGGGAGAGCAGAAGATGAGGCTGTCCTCGACGAACAGCGGCGTCGCCTGGAATTTGGTCCGCCGCATCAGTTCAGGCGGGCGCGCGGTGAGATCGCCGGTGTGAAATTCGAAGGCGCGGACGAGCTGCCCGACATTGTCCGGCGTGATCTCCCGCAATTGCGAGAAGCGCGAGCCGCCGATATCGCCGCCCCAACTCTCCCAGGCGGAGCACGGCCGCACTACAGACAACAGAAGTGCGAGCGCGGCCGAACCCCACAGGCAGGTCCGCAACATCCACATCACTTCATTTCGGCTTCCTGGAGGGTTCGCTTGGGCGGGCGCCGCCCCACGGGTCGTACTTGTCCTTGGGCTCCGGAATGCGCTCGAGCGCGGCCTTGTAGGCTTTTTCGTCGATCTTGGGCGTGGTGTCCGCCGGCTTGGCTCCGTCGATGGGCTGGCGCCGGCCCTGCGCCTGCGCCGAAGCCGCTGTCAGTGCCAAGACCACGGCCGCGATGACCAGAATCCTCATTGGTGCAATCCCCCTCATCTGGGGCACAAACTAGCCGGCAATCGCGGAATAGCAATGCCGCGGGCTCCAAGGCTTCAGCAAATCTTGATCGGCAGGGACTTCGCCGGATCGCATTCGTGCCTATGTGTTGGCCCGCAGGGGGCCTCCACGGATGTTGCGGATTGTTGTTCATGCGGCGCTGCTCGCCGGCGCCCTTGCGCTCGCTGGCTGCGGCTTTGCCGACAGCCGCGCGCCGGTGCCGGCGTTCATGCGCATGAAAGAGGCGGAGCAGCCGCCGCCCGAGGCGCCTCCCGACGTCAAGCGCGTGGTGCGCGAGCAGATCGACGTCGTCTTTCTCGCAACGTCCTATCCGCGCGAGGTGCACGTCGCGCCGCCCCATCGTGAGGTGCGAGGACCGGGCTGGACGGCCTGCGTCCGCGCGCAGCTCACCTCCGCGACCGGCTCGCCGCTCGGCGCTCAGACCTACATCGTGACCATCAACGGCGGGAAGGTCGTGGACCGCCGGCGGGCGGAAGCCGACGACATCTGCGGGACCGAGACGTACGAGCCGATCTAGGAACCTGCCCTTGACGATGCGGTTCCGGGAAAAACCAGCGTCCTGGCCGGGAACGATCACCGCCTGCCCTTCTTGTTACCGCCGAGGGCAGATTCGAGGAGGACATGATGAGGACGTTGACTGTTGCGCTATTGGCGGGCGTGGGTGCCTTGGCAGCCGCCTCGGGGGCGAAGGCTTCCGATATCTATACCAGCAGCGAATACACCAATCCCGATCTCGTCCAGCAGGTGCGGCTGGTCTGTGACGATGCCGGCAATTGCTATCGCAGTCGCCGCGGCGGGCGCGTGATCGTACGCGACTCCTACGCGACGATGCCGCGCGACCGTTACTACGAGCGCCGCACCTACCGCGATTGGGACGACGGTCCGCGCGGCGGTGTCGGCATTCGCGCACCGGGCGTCAGCGTGGGCGTCGGTGTCGGCGACGATCGCTGGTAGTCGCTCCAAGACGAATGATGAGCGGGACCGGGCGGATTCGCCCGGTCCTGTTCACGTGCGCGGTCTGACCAGCGTCAGGCGGGCACAGCGTGCTGCTGGAACTGCTCGTAGGCCGCGATCGCGTCGGCGGCATACAGCGATGGCCCGCCGCCCATGTAGACGACCATGCCGAGCGTCTCCTCGATCTCTTGGCGCGTCGCACCGAGCCTGACGAGCTAGCTCTTGTCGTTCAGGTTTCTAGCGGATCGGCCGGCGTGACGAAGCGAGACACTGGCGGCAGGTGAGCAATGAAACGGGCCAGCACCATGCCGCCGCACATCGCCGCAACGAAGATGACCGCGGAGAGCGACCCGAATCCGAGCGCGGTCAGCGCCGGTCCCGGACAGAAGCCCACCAATCCCCAGCCGACGCCGAAGATCGCGGGACCTGCGACGATCCTGGGATCGATGTCTCGCCGTGTCGGCAGATAAAATCGATCGGCGAAGAACGGGCGCGCGAGCTTCAGGACGCGGCTGAAGCCGATGAAGGTCACAGCCACCGCGCCTGCCATCACGAAGGCGAGGCTCGCATCCCATGTCCCCGCCGGAATGCCGCCGATGTCCAGGAAGTTCAGCACCTTGGCCGGGTTCGACATGCCGGAGACGATGAGGCCGACACCGAAGATCAGCCCGATCGCGAATTGAACGAGGATTACCATCGCGATCAGCTCCAGTGCCGCATCACGAAGACGGTCGCCATGCCGGCCGCCATGAAGGTCATGGTCGCGACCAGCGAGCGCACCGACAGCCGCGACAAGCCGCAAACGCCGTGTCCCGAGGTGCAGCCGCTGCCCCACACCGAACCGAAGCCCGTCAGCAATCCGCCAACGATCAGGACGGCCGGCCCCGCCGCGATGGTCTGCGCCGGCAGGTCTCCGGTGACGAGCCGCACCAGCACGGGCGCGGCGACGAGACCGGCGACGAAGGCGAGGCGCCCGGCGAATTCGCGGTCCTCATAGGGCGGAAACAGTCGAGCCGCGATGCGGCTGACCCCGGCAATCCGCCCCGTAGCCCACATCAGCAGAACGGCGGCGAGGCCGATCATCGCGCCGCCCAGAAGTGAGGCCAGCGGTGTGAAAGGTGTGACGATCATCTAGATCCTCCGGGTCGAGAAGCGATCCTGCGCATCAATCGTCCAACTGCCGATCTGCCAGCCGGACGCTCAACGAGACGTTAATACTACCACTCGAATTGAAGCAGCGTCCCAACTGTATTTTCCATTCTTTGCGCTAAGCATGACTAGGCAGCACGGGCTTGGTCCGCGTGCTTGGGGACAACGGGACGTGGTCGACACCGCGCAGCAGGCGACGATCCATCCGGCATCGGCAAGGCACGCCGGAGCCGCGCCCGCGCGCATCCCGCTTGCCGCAGTGGACACCGGCCAATGGCGCGCGCTTGCACAGCGCGCGATCGAGCCCAACGGATATTACCTGCCCGACTGGGAGCTCGCCGTCAGCGCAACCGCGGGCGGCCGCACGGATGCCTCGGCGCTGCCTGCATTCGACGGATCTTCGACCCGGCTGATCGGCTTGATGCCGGTGATCTCGCTTTGGCGCGCCTGGAAGATTCCCCTGCCCGCGCTGGTGAGCGCGCATCCCTATGGCACGCTGTGCAGCCCGCTGCTCGACCGCGACGCTCCGCTCGAGGCGGCCACGCATCTGTTGCAGCAGGCGCGCGAGGCCGGCGCGCATGCGCTCGTGCTGAACGACGTCGCGCTCGACGGCGCTGCGATGAAGGCGCTCGAGCAGATCCTGAACCGCGACGGCCTGAAGCCGAGAATCCTCAGCTCCTATATCCGTGCCAGCCTCGATGCGACGCAGGATGGCGAAACGCTGTTACGAGACGCGCTCGGCGCCAAGAAGCTCAAGGAGTTGCGCCGCCAGCGCCATCGCCTGGAAGAGCACGGCCCCGTCGCGTTCGAGGTTGCGCGCAGCTCCGGCGAGATCGGACGGGCGCTCGAAAATTTCCTGCAGCTCGAAGCCAGCGGCTGGAAGGGCAAGCGCGGTACCGCGCTGGTCCAGCACGCGGGCGATGCGACCTTCATCCGTCGCGCCGTGCCGGCGCTGGCAGAACCCGCGCAGTGCGAGATCGTCACGCTTCGCGCCGGCACGACGCCGGTCGCCAGCGGCATCGTGCTGCGCCATCAGGACCGCGCCTTCTTCTTCAAGCTCGGCATCGACGAGCGCTTCGCGAAATATTCGCCGGGCGTGCAGCTCACGCTCGACCTCACCCGCCATCTCTGCGCCGATCCCGCCATCGCCAGCGCGGACTCGACGGCAAGCGCCGACCACCCCATGATCAACCCGATCTGGCGCGGACGCTTCGCGATCGGCGACGTGCTGATCCCGCTGCGGCGGCACGATCCGGTGGTGACGCTCATTCATGCGGCGCTGCTCGGCCTAAACGCCGCGCATCCGACCGCGCGACGCGTGGTCCGTCGGCTCCGCAAATAGCCAAAACTACTCAGCCGCCTGCGCGTTGATCTCTTCCGAGACCTGACGGATGGCGCGGGCGAGCAGGTTCGGATCCTGCGCGCCGGAGATGGCGTATTTCTGCGCGAACACGTAAGTCGGCACGCCGGAGATGCCCTTCTCGGCGGCTTCCTGCGCGTCCGCGGAAACGCGTGCGACGTCCTCGTCGGTGGCAAGGCGCTTACGCACATCCTCCGCGTCGAGGCCGATATCAGCGGCCGCCTGCACCAGCACGTTGACGTCGGTGAGATCGCCGCCGTCGCGGAAATAGAGCTCCATCAGGCGCTGCTTCATCTCGGGCGCCTTTCCGATCGCGTCCGCCCATAGGATCAGGCGATGGCAGTCGATCGTGTTGGGCTGGCGCGCCACCAGCTCGGGCTTGTAGACGAGGCCCTCCTCGCCCGCGGCCGCAACGACGCGTCCGGCAATGCCCTTATAGGCTTCGACCGAGCCGAACTTCTTCGTGAGATACTCCTCACGGCTGATGCCTTCGCGCGGCACCCAGGGATTGAGGAAGAACGGACGGAAGTTGAGCTTGACCGGAACGTCGGGCACCAGCGCCAGCGCGCTCTCGATGCGGTGCTTACCGATGTAGCACCAGGGGCACACCACGTCGGAGACGACGTCGATCTGCAGCGGCTTCAGCGTGCTCATGTCAGGCGCCTCCTTGGCGGTAAAGGTTGGCCCAAAGATAAGCCGAACCCGTGCCGAGGCAAGGGCGCCGCATGAGGGCGCTACGTCATGGCTGCCGCGATCTGCTTCAGCCGCTCGGCGGTGCGCTCGTCCGCTGGAAAGAACGTCTCCAGCGCCAGCTCCGACAGCGTGATATCCACGGGCGTGCCGAACACCATGGTGGTGGAGAAGAAACTTAGTATCTCCCCGCCAAGACGCAGCTTGAATGGAATGGCGACATTGTCGCTCGACAGCGGAGCCGAACGCGCCGGGACGGGATAGCTCTTCAAGTCGTTGTAGAGCTTGATCAGCTCCGGGTCGGCCGTGGCCTCGCATTGGCGGTGCAGCCGCTCCAGCAGATGCCCGCACCATTCGGCGAGGTTGACCGTGCGCGGCGCCAGCGCCTCGGGATGGAAGGCGAGCCGCAGCACGTTAAAGGGCTGCCCGAGAAGATGCTGCGGGATGCCGTCGAGCAGCGGCGCCACCATGCGGTTGGCTGAGACCAGGTTCCAGTGCCTGTCCACCGCAAGCGCGGGATTGGGCTCATGCGCTTTCAAGACGAGGTCGATCGCCTGACGGGCTGATTTCAAGGCGGGATCCTCCAGCGGTCGCTGCGGGAAGGCCGGTGCGTAACCGGCCGCGACCAGCAGCACGTTGCGTTCGCGCAGGGGCACGTCGAGGCGTTCGGCCAGCCTGAGCACCATGTCGCGCGAGGGCGCGGCCCGGCCGGTCTCGACGAAGCTCAGATGCCGCGCCGAGATCTCGGCTTCGCCCGCGAGATCCAGCTGGCTCATGCGGCGGCGCTGCCGCCATTCGCGCAGGTGATCGCCGATATGGATCGGCTGGCTGCGTTCGGTCCGTGCCGTGGATGCATGTGCGTTCATGACCGAAAACCTAACATGCGGATTTCGGTCCTTCCATTACCCACGAGGTAATCGAAATGGGGCGCCGGCGCGCGCATCCTGGGTCGCAACAGGAGAGACCCATGATCGCGCTGCTGCTCTATCGGACCGTCGCAGACCACGTCTTGCCCTGGGCCATGGCGTTCGCAGCCCGGATGCTGGCGCGCAGCCTCAACATGCCCGAGCCGCTGGTGCATTCGACCGGTGACTATGTCCTCGCGCAGGTCATCGCCTTCGAGCACGGCGTCGGAAAGAGCCTCTGCCCATTCCGCCTCGCCCGCCTGCTCCGCGCATGGTGGCGCGGACGGCACTGAATTCCACCCCAGCCCAAAGGAGACCTACGATGATCGACGCATCCATCTTCCTGCGCCGTGCCCTGCTCGCCGACGCCATCTTCAGCGGCGTTGCCGCTCTCGGCTTCGCCTTCGGCGCGAGCGCGGTCGCAATGCTGTTCAATCTGCCCGAAGCGCTGCTGCGCGAGACCGGCCTGTTCCTGATCGCCTACACCGCCCTGGTGGGCTGGCTCGCCTCGCGGGCCACAGTGGCGAAACCTCTCATCCTGCTGGTCGTGATCGGCAACGGGGCCTGGACGGTCGGCAGCAGCGCGCTGCTGCTCTCTGGCGCGGTGTCGCCGAACCTTGCGGGCGCGCTAATGGTCGTGGCGCAGGCGATCGCGACCGGCGTGTTTGCGGAGCTGCAATTTTTGGGATTGCGGAAGAGCGCGGATGTGGTGGCGGCGTGAGACCCCGCTCGTCCTTCACCACGCGCTGTCGTTGCCCGGCTCGACCGGGCGACGACAGTATTCCAGAGGCCGTAGTCATACGCGGAGAAGCCGCGGCGTACTGGATGCCCTGGTCCCGTGTCCGCCAAGGCTACGCCGGGCCACAAAGGTGCTCGGCACGCCGGAGCTTTGGCGAAGGCGGCAAGCCGGGGCATGACAGCGGAGCTAGAGTGCAAGCGCG
>Ga0099824_1004474_pt1 | contig 20120 bp, 17 predicted proteins | sample SiratrowhiteBW_FD_76837 | JGI IMG/M metagenome (GOLD analysis project Ga0099824, IMG submission 76837) | Root nodule microbial communities of legume samples collected from California, USA - Siratro white BW | ecosystem: Host-associated > Plants > Roots > Nodule | place: USA: California... | reverse complement strand
CTCCTTTTTGGTTACAATATGGCTCAACAAATCAAAGATATCAACAACAGACTAGACAAGGTTGCAGCTGATAGGCATAAGTTTAGTCTTCAAATAATTGATGTTGACACACGTGTTGTGCATGAGAGAGATATGACACATTCACGTGTGAGTGATTCAGATGTGATAGGAAGGAAAGACGATAAAGAAAAAATCATAAAGCTTTTGATGCAACAGAATTCTAATGATGATGATACAAGTCTTTCTGTTATTCCCATTGTGGGGATTGGAGGCATGGGAAAGACTACTCTCGCAAAGTTTGTGTTCAATGACAAGAGGATCCAGGAATGTTTTCCATTGAAGATGTGGGTGTGTGTTTCTGCTGACTTTGACATTAAAAAACTGATTATCAAAATCATCAATTCTGCCACTGATCAAGATGCTACTCCTCACCAACAGAATTTGAACATGTTGGATCTGGAGCAACTGCAAAATCAACTAAAAAACAAACTTTCCGGTCAAAAATTCTTTCTCGTCTTCGACGATGTATGGAATGAAGACCGTGTTAAATGGGTTGAACTGCGGAATTTAATCGAGGTAAATGCAGCAGGAAGTAAAATTGTAGTGACCACTCGTAGTCATTCAATTGCTTCCATGATGGGCACTGTTCCGTCCCACATTTTAGAAGGTTTGTCTCAGGAGGATTCATTGTCTCTATTTGTCAAATGGGCATTTAAAGAAGGAGAAGAGGAAAAGCATCCTAACTTAGTAAATATTGGGGAAGAAATTGTGAAAAAATGTAGAGGGGTTCCTTTGGCACTGAGAACATTGGGGAGTTTATTGTTCTCGAAATTTGAGGCGAGTGAATGGCAGTATGTGAGAGAGAATGAAATTTAGAATATGGCTCAGAAGAGCAATGACATTTTACCTGCTCTGAAACTAAGTTATGATCTCATGCCGTCTTATTTGAGGCAATGTTTTCCGTTGTTTTCCCTTTACCCAAAGGGTTATCTATTCTATAGTTTTCAAATGACATTGCTTTGGGAGGCACTTGAACTCATTGCATTACCAAACATGAATAGGACAGTTGAAGATGTGGCCAATCAATATTTGAAAGAACTTCATTCAAGATCTTTTCTTCAAGATTTTCAAAACTTAGGCACTTTTCATAGTTTTAGATTACATGATTTCATGATCTCGCTCTGTTTGTTGCAAAGGATGAGTTTCTACATGTAAGTTCCAACATTCAAAGTATTCCAGATAATGTTCGGCATCTTTTTTTTGCTGAAAGCAGATTGCTTGGCAATTTAGTCACCAAAAAATCAGCAGCTGTGAGAACCGTACTGTTTCCAAAGGGTGCCAACGATGAAGCGTTACTGAATACGTGTCTGTCAAAGTTCAAATGCTTGCGTGTTTTGAGTTTACCTAGTGCGACATTCGAGACTTTGCCCCGTACCATTGCTAAGTTGAAACATTTGAGATATTTGGACATTGGCGGAAGTCTCAACATTAAGAGACTCCCCGAGTCTATTTGCAACCTCCAAAGTTTGCAAGTTTTGAACCTTAGCGGATGCACGGAGCTGGAAGCATTGCCCAAAGGATTAAGAAAGTTGATCAGTCTCCGTCTTTTGGAGTTTAGCGTAAAGCAAAGTGTTTTGCCTGTGAATGAGATCGCCAGCTTGAGCTCGCTTGAAACCTTGAATGTTGATTTATGCCATAATGTGGAGTCCATCTTTGGAGGGGTGAACTTCCCTGCTCTTAAATCTTTGCATGTTAGAGAATGTCAGAAGCTTAAGTGTTTGTCACTAGATGGTAAAGATTTTCCTCAATTAGGAAGTTTGTTTGTTGATCAGTGCCATAATTTGGAGTCTATCTTCGGAGGTGTGAAATTCCCTGCTCTTAAAGCATTGTATGTCAGTGAAGGTCAGAGTCTTAAGTCTTTGTCACTAGATGGTATAAATTTTCCTCAATTAGAAACTTTGGTTGTTAATCAGTGCCATAATTTGGAGTCTATCTTCGGAGATGTGAAATTCCCTGCTCTTAAAGCATTGTACGTCCTGGACTGTCAGAGTGTAAAGTCTTTGCCAATGGATGGTAAAAATTTTCCTCAATTAGAAACTTTGTTTGTTTCAGAGTGTGGTAATTTGGACTTAGAACTGTGGAAGGGCAATCATGAAGAACAAAGACCCCAACTGAAGTTAAAACTTCTTACATTTTCAAGTTTATCACAGCTGGTGGCCTTGCCTAAATGGCTTCAAGAAGTTGCCAACTCCTTACAGTGCTTGCGAATTATAAATTGCCAGAATATTGAAACACTTCCAAATTGGTTAAAAACTATGACGGATCTGAAAACACTTGATATAAGGTATTGTCCAAAGTTGGTATCTCTCCCAAACGATATCCATCACTTCACCGCGCTTGAAAGTTTGACGATTGAAGGTTGTGCTGAGTTATGGAAAAAATATGAGCCCCATGTGGGAGAGTTTTGGGCCAAAATATCACACATCAAAGATGTTGTCATCATTGAACCAGAAGAACTTTTAGAAGAATCAGAGGAAGAGTAATCCGAAGCCCCTTACTTTCTTTATTTATTCTTTTATTAAGGTGTTTTTCATACTATTGACTTTTTTATGGTTTTCCACTTTTTATCTCGTGAAAATTGGTTGGAGCTTGTACTTAGGCCTTTCAATTTGGAAGACCTCCATCATATAGTTGTGTAATATTGACACTGAAGGCTTTGCTCTCTCAATCATTAATATTGATATACAGAACTTCCGTATATCATAAACCAGTTAGATGCATTTACAGTAATTTTGTCATCACGTGTGAAACCAAAAAAATCGAAGACAAATAAAATAGTCTGAATGCCCCACTTAACTGGCATACAGTAAATGCTACAAACACACATATACTTGTTTCTATACAGCTTTTTTATACCTTTTCGGTCTTTAGGTTAGAGTTTTGTCTTATTTCAATTATAAATAACTTCTTGATAAAAACTTTTGTTATCTACAATTTTGATAAGTACTTTTACTTTTTATTTCCATTATTTAATGTAATTTCAAATACATACCATAGATTATACCTTTTAAGAATTTCAAATTTATTTTAAGTTTATATGGAGACATTCTCAATTTTTAATGTGTAATTTTTTTTCCATTATTTTTCAATCTTTACTAGCTAGGATATCATGATTATATAGGACAAGTTAATAGGAATTGCGTGTTAACTATCATAAAAGTGCATAGTTATTATGATTCACTTGCATATATTACAATTTTGTGATATCTTTATTTATTTCAGGTGAGATTTCAACATATATTTCTTTATGTCATGGACATTGAATATAAAAATAAATCAGATCTAATACGTAGAGACATAATAGACTTAAATATAGACTAGAATAGGTTAAATTTAAATTTCATTACCCAATAATGATTAAATGATTAAAAGCATTAAATGAAAATTATTTATCAAACTACTAAAATATTAAATTTTGGAATTAAATTTACAGATTTAATAAGTTTACAAATAATTTGTTTTATAAAACTGAGTTTTTATATCAGATTCATTACACAAATATACTTTTAAAGACAATTAAGCATGCTACAAGAGTGAATTTCTTCACTAAAATGAGATTAAAACACTCCAAAACGAACAAATAAAAAACAAACATAATAGATGATACCGTTCTTGTTTTTTTAATTTTTTTAATATGCCTCAACTAACATAAAAATTGAATTTATTTAAGTCAGTTAATCAATAAAATAATATATCATCTAAACTGGTCTAAAAGGAAATATTTATTTCATATTATTAATTGATTTATAATAAGTTTTATTCTATGTCATTTTTAAAATAATATAATTTGACTTAATTATATTAATCTTTTTTCTGTAATTAATATTGTTAATAAAAAAAATTATTGCGTTATTGGATAGTCAGAGTACCTACTATCCTTTTTCTCTTCCTACCCTGCTTCTTTCTAAATTAATCAATTAATTTTTTGTTTATTTTCTATTCTTTTATATGACTCCTATCAGCTCTTGTTAGCCATCTTCATGCATTGGATTCATTGCTAAATAGGTTTCTTTAAATTTATAGTCTATATTAAAGTGATTTAATATCTCATTAACACATATAAACTTTTTTATTAAATAGAATTAAATTTAGTAAAGTACTTCTCAAGATTATCAAATGAGCTATGATGTAGATAGTGTGAATCAGAATTGTGTTATTTTAAGTAAAAATATCACATAATTGAAATAAAAAAGGCTTTAACATGCTATTTTTAATCAAGTTTGTGAGCAAAACCTTTAGTACGGATTATAATATTTAGAATCAAGTTGAGTACGGATATCTCGCTGACTCACTGGTGATCTAATTCAGCTGAATTGGTAACAACCTTTATTCCAGCTAAGCTCGTGGTGATTTTAATTATGACATTTAATTCGTAGTGATTTTATTTGTGACGATTTTATTCGTGACAACTTTAATAGCAGTAATTTAATTTGTAGTGATTTTATTCGTGACGATTTTATTTATAGAAAAAAGAGAAAAATCAAAATTCCTATATAATAGATAAAGAAAAAAAAATAGACAAAACATGTGAGGACAAAAAAGTATGAATTTTGATAATGGATACGAGTGAAAATATATCTATAGAAAGATGTGAGAAAAACTATATATTCTTATTGATTAAATCAAACTCACACAAATTATTACAATTTTATTATCTTTAAATTTTCACATTCATATTAAGAGTAATTTACAGTTTTTACTATCACGACAGCACAATGACTCATCATATAAATACAATTATCATCGACTTTATCAAGATTAATTTAAATAAATATTAAAATAAATTATATAATATTGATCTAATCGATATTATTTGAAAAATAAAAATAAATAAAATTAATGATAATCTAATAAACATTAATCCAAATAAATATAAAGATTGGAAACAACTAAAATTAGTATAATTAAATTAATGATAATTTTATTTATTTTTATTATTTATTTTATTAAGTATGAAGTAAAGCAATAATAAAAGCAACTTTTACGTTAAAAGTAGTTAGAGTTGAATGTTAATTTACTGTTATAGAAAAATACTTTTACTTACTGTGTGAAGGTTAATTTGAAAGATTCTTATAGGGAAAGAAAATATATAAAATATTAAAAGAAAAATAAGTTTAAATATCATTTGAATAAATTATTAAATTTAGTTTTATGTTTAAATCTAATGTTTTTAGATTTAATTTTTCAAAAAGCTGAACTTTTGTTTCAATTTTTTTTTCTCGGAAACAATAAATATATAAATAAAAGTAATAAGATTATCCTAACCTATTTAAAAAAAAAAAAAACACTAAACTACCCCATAAATTACAAAAATTTACAACATTGTCATATTTAACAACAACAAAAATACTTAAATGCCTCAAACAAATATAAAGAAATTGGTATCTATAGACATCCCAACTCCAAAAGTATCCTCTGAAAGATAGAGGCTTTATTTCAAAAGTCCTTATTTTCATGTGACTCACATATGAATGACCCACACGTATATATATATATATATATATATATATATATATATATATTATTCCATGTAATATTACTTAACTGTGTTTATGTACAACGTCAACATATCTCAAAGGTTTTGTACATCTCTAAAATATATTATCTATTTATTTCAAAATTAGCTTTAGAGTCAAAATAAAAAAGAAAAATTTTAAAGCCTAAAAAAAATCAACTCATTTTATTAATATTAAAATAAAATTATAATATTTTAAGAAATGAAATATAAATTTTTGTAGAGACTAAAATTAACATACTAGTTTATAGACATCGAAACATATTTGAAAAAAAATTAAATACTTTACATATAACATATATATAAATTAAAATATCTTTAAGAAAACGTTTTCAACGCAATAGTTAATATAACATATATATAAATTAATATATAATATATAAAATTAAAATATCTTTAAGAAAAATTTTTCAATGATAGTTAATATAACATATATATAAATCAATATATGAAGATGAAGTAATATTTTTCCATGTCACGTAGTAATTGTTTTATTATTTAATATAATTAACACTCTAAGAAACAATTATTCGTATATTGGCACATTTTTTATCAATAAAAAATTAAAATAGATAGAAAATACTAAGGATGTTTCAATTTATATACAAGTATTACAAACTAAATTTTTTTTTTATTTTTTATTTAGATATTCCTACTACATTACCCCATGTTTGTATATTTCGTTCTATACCAGACATGGACTTTTAGACAAACCAATAATTACACCTGTTATATAATTTTACTATCACTTTAGAAAGAGGCTTAGCCAGATGCACCACTAGAATTATTACAATAAAATTAAATATGTTCTTGAAACACATTACTTATATTATACTCTGATTCAACATCAGTTTTGATCTCTTGTCATATTGGTGAACTTTACTTTGTTCTTTTTACTCCAACTAACTTCTTCAATTTCCATCTAAGTGGTTTGCTTCCTTAATTGCACCTTTTCTACCCTTTGACGTCTTATCGTAATTATTTTGTTGATTGCTTCTTCCTAGTTTGACTTGAGCTGCTACCAACACTTTTTACTCTTTGCTTTCAACCTGTACAAACACGTAACAAACTACACAATGCAGAGACTGAGATCTCTATTATTAGATTCACATATGTAATGAGTCTTTAGATTTAGGTTTGGACTTTCTATGTCTCTCTAGTCAACCCTTATCTAGCTCTTTTCGAGTCCAGTAGTCTATTCTCCAAACTTGACATTTACTCCTCAATGCTATCTCTATTTTTTTTCCTCCGCTGGATTGTTTCATAATTCTCCCGCCTCTTGTCAACTCTCAACCTATTCCACCGTTGACCAAATACTTTGTAATTAGTAGTACTCCTCCAAACTTTGTCTCCAGTTATTTTAGATGTTTTTATATTTCACAAAGTGTTTAAAAATCCACTGGCCATTTATAATTAGTTTTGAATATATAGTCTGACGTTGTTGGAGGTGGAAATAAAAAAAGAAATATGTATGAGCTTGGTGTATTGAGCAAAAGATTTATTTCTTCTAAGAGTGTTGACTCTACTACAAATCAAACTTTAGTAGTCCATCAAATAGAAGAAATGTGCGAAACTATTCAAAAGTTAAATGTTAAACTTATGACAAAGCATGCCAAGGAGCGGACAGAAAAGGTGGAGTAATTGATAACAGATCATGAATAGATGAAACTCGTCTTTCAGCATATTCAAGTAAATAATTTGATGTCAGGTCCTTCAAATTCTACTGCGGATGAACATCATAGAGAATACCACACTAGAGATGATATTGCAAATGAGGATTAATTATATGATGAATTTTATAATACATTGGACTATTTTTAATTTGCTTACAACACTTTACATTACTTTTCATTATGTAATATGTTTATGTTATCTATTGAAGTTCATTATTCAGTAGTATGATTAAAATTTGAGTATTTATGAATAGGTTGAAAATTGTTTGTAAACAGGCCAAAATAATTTGTAAAAGTAGGTAATATTTAGCCACCGAAATTTCTTTAATTTTAGTTACTGATTTAGCCACCGAAATTTATTTCTCTTTCGTCACCGAATTAGCCACTCATAAATATTTATGTTTAGTCACCGCTTTAGCCACCGGAATTTCTTTCATTTTAGTCACCGCTTTAGTCACCGACTTTTATTTTATTTTAGCCACCAATTTAGCAACCAATATTTCATAAGTTTGAGACCAAACATTCTGCCACCAATTTCATGATCACATATTCAATCGCTAAATTGTGACCACCCAAAAAATCGGTTTCTAAGTATTTAACAACTAAAATTTTTGCCACTACTCATTTTTTATGATTATTTCGATGACTAGTATATTTAGCGACCAATTTCGAGGGTCGCTAAAATATAATTTTTTTGTAGTGTATGAAAATATAACACTTGTCAATTTATGTTTCAACCATAACTATATCTCATTTAAGTCCTACACCATATTTCTTTTAGTTATGTCTTTCCTTGTCTAAATATTGTTATTTTCTTATGATGCTATATTTCCTATGTGATTATTATCTATATATTTTCTTCATACTGTATTTTGTTTTATATTTAAATCCAAAACTATAAAATTGTTGAAAGTTGAGTTTATGCTGATTATGATGTATGATGCACTGAACTTATTCCTACTCACCTATAACATAATTTTCATACTCTCGATTATTTTGCAGTTAAAAAGTATATGTGTGGTTGTCTCTTTTTTTATACTTGCATAGTTATCGTGTATCTCCCACCAACACTCCTCTTTTCACTAATCCTAGTTGGAATCTTATCTAAGAGCACTCTTCATCTTAAATGTTATAGATTCGGGAGAATCTTCAAGCTCCAAAGATATTTAAATACATTATTATTCTCTCCAATTGAATTGTGTTATAACATAATATATGTTGATTTACCAAAAATACTCTTTCAATATCTTCTTTACACACCCGTATATTATTACTATCAATTCTAGATGATTGCTTTACTATAACATGTAGTAACTCATATTTTTGTATTGTTTCCCACACAAATATCTCACGTCTCTAAGGTATTTTCCAACCCTAGTTACCTTTCATCCATTCTCCCATGTCCTCTATAGTTTTATCCTTATAATATGAAATAATATATAGTCTAAGAAATCTATGATCTAGTGGCTTTCCTCCTATCCATGAATCCTCCAAAATTTGATTTTATCTCCTGATCCAATTTTTCATTCCACACAGTTATCAAGTCAGTTGTCTTGCTGCCCATTATCATAGTCTTTGCATAAGTCTCTCCACCACCGTGATTCATTCTTGACTCTAATATTCTTATTTAAGTTCATCCATAGAATGTCCTCCCATGAAACCTAATTTTCCACACCTAACTTCCACTTTCATGTTGTCAGTAAAGCCACATTGAACTTTTCAATGTATCTTATATTGATCCCCCTTTTTCTTTGGATTTACATATACTTTCTCCTTGATTCGAGCTAACTTCCTATCTTTCAATCCCCACCCCCAAAGGAAGTTTATTTAGATTTTTGTAATATATTTACATATACTTTTGGATGTTTTGAATAATGATTAGTAAAAAAGTGACAGGGCTGATAAAATTGACTTGATGAGACATATTCGGCTCGTAAAGGACAACCTTCTACCTTTCCATCTACATAACTTATTTCTTATTTTTTTCCATTGCCTCTTGCTATAATTGTTTTTTTCTTGGATTTCCCCCAATTAGAATGCCAAGGTACTTGAATGAGATTTACATATAACAACAATTTAAGATCATAGCATAATTTTCATTATCTCATTTTCTATCCCCTACTCTCCTATTTTACTTTTATGTAGGTAAATCCTTAGTCACATGCCAACTCAAAACACATCAACACACTTTTTATGACCACCATGATATTTTTGTAAGTTTACCATCTCTTCATTCCTCTCAATTCTGACTCCTTGAAATAATTGATTCTTAGTTCTTTGTCTTACTAACCTTGCTAATCAATCTACAACTATTAAGAATAGAAATGGAGTCATTGGGTCTCCTTATATGTATCATATATATGTTAACACACTCCCGCAGTCAAAGCGAGAGGTCGCTGAATGCTTAGATTGTCCCGAAAATTCTCAAATAACACCGATGAAAGACCTTTGGTAAATATATCTGCAATATGATAACGTGATGGGACATGTAACACTCAAACCTGACCACGGGCCACCTTTTCCCTTACAAAATGTATATCCATCTCAATATGCTTAGTGTGTTGATGTTGAACAAGATTACCAACGAGATATATGGCACCAACATTATCGTAATACACCAATGTAGCCTTCTGAATAGGACAAGGAAGCTCCAATAACAAGTTTTGCAACCAACATGACTCAAAAACCACATTGGCACTTGAACGGGATAAAGTAGTTTGACATTTAATAGACCAAAAGATCAAGTTATCACTCAGAAAAACACAATAACCTGACATTAAACGTCGTGTATCGGGGCACCCACCCCAATCAGCATCAGTATATGAAATAAGAGTGGATGTGAAAGATGGACAAAGGTGAAGACCAAAATTCATATTACCCTGTATGTAGTGCAAAATGCATTTAAGAGCATGCATGTGCTCCTCTCGCAGGTCATGCATGAATAAGCATACCTATTGTACAAGATAACTAATATCAGATCTCGTGAATGTAAGGTATTGAAGTGCCTCTGTAAGTCTACTATACAGAGATGGATCCTCAACCGGTTTGCTCGTAGTAGCACCAAGCTTCGGTTTTGTATCAACTAGAGTGGGAGATGGCTTACACGATGACATGCCAACACGATCAATGATTTTAGTAGCATATTTCTTTTTAGATAAAAATAAACCACTTGTATGACGAGTGATTGCAATGCCCGGGAAATAGCTCAAGGGGCCCAAATCCTTAATAGCAAATTCCAAGCTAAGACGAGAGATGATAGATTGACGAAGCTCATCAGAGGAAACAGTCAAAATGATATCATCGACATACAATAAAATATGAGCCATAGAAGTACCGCTGTGATAAATGAACAAAGAATGACCTGAAGTACTACAAGAAAACCCAAGAGTGTGGACATAGTCAGCAAATCTCTTATAGCCTGTTTCAGCCCATAAAGAGATTTCTTCAGCAAACACACATGATCAGGTTTATTAGAATCCCTGTATCCCAAAGGTTGATACATGTAAATCGTCTCCTTGAATTCGCCATGTAAGAATGTATTTTTGACGTCAAGTTGATGAATTGACCAAGCCTTAGAAGAGACAAACTAAGAACCGTGCAAATAGTCACTGGTTTGACTACCAGACTAAATGTCTCATCACAATCCACACCAACCTGCTGAGTTTTACCATCACCTAAAAGACAGGAATTATGCCTCTCAAATTAACCATCAGATTATTTTTATAAGCAAAAATCCACATAGATCAAATGATGTTAACATTTGGAGGACGGGGCACCAACTCTCACGTCTTATTTTCAGTAAGAGTATTATATTCATCATCTATAGCCATTTTCCAATTTGAGTCACGAAGAGCAAACACAGGATTACGAGGTAAAGGGGATTTAGACAGTAATGTAAGAAGGTTGAAAGACTTCTTAGGCTTATAAATCCCATTTTGACTCCTAGTAACAGGACTTATGGGTAGACTAGAGTGAGAGATTGGAGGTGGATGAGGAAGAGAGCTAGGTGGGAGAGCGGAAGTAGAAACTAGGCTTGAGGAGATGGGCTCAGGAGAAGGAGGAAGGGGTGCGACCTGTGGGTTTATTGGAGTATTGAAATGGTGGACCATGTAGGATGACGACCCATCATCCAAAAACCAATAATTGTGATTTTGAGGAGTATGTACCTTCACATAAGGAAATTACGTCTCATCAAATAAGACATGACAACTAATGATGATTTTTCTATATGAAATTACTTGGCAGATTAATTGAGAGAGATGAAGAAATTCTATAAATAGGCATCCAAAATAGGAAGTAGGATTTTACTATCAGCTACACATTCCAAACATACAATTTACAATTAAGGAAAGGTCAAATACATTGCTTTATGATTACATTGTGTTTGATTTTGCATAATATTAAATGAAATAACAATAAATAGAATATAAACAAATTTTCTTTTATTAACATACAAAGATCAAATACATTGCTTTATGATTACATTGTGTTTTCATCTTGCATAATATTAAATGAAATAACAATAAATAGAATATAAACAATTTTTCTTTTATTATCAAATTGCTGCTTGAGGATTGTTGCTATTTCCACTTCATACATTCGCTCTATTTATTCACGGTGTTAAAAAAAGTTTTTTTTTAATAGATTTCAAGATAGCATCATTCACGTATTTTAAGAAAGTCTTTTTTAATAGCTTTCTAGATAGCTTCTTTCACGTTTTTTAAAACAAAAAGGTTTGGGTCAATTTCATGCTTATTTCCATGTCATTATTTTTCTTTCTAACTTAAATATTATATCTTAAAATTAAATAAAATTTTTTTTAAGATTTTCTTTTAAAAAAGGATTTCATATTTATTCTGCTGGTACGTCAAAATTTCAATAAAGCAATATAAAATTTTTCTCTTTAAAAGTAATAAATAATGAAAAGTATCCAAAACGAAAAATAAAACATTTCAAAAAAATAAAAATATAAAAATATAAAGTTTCAAAAAAATAAAAATATAAAAGTTTCAAAACATTTTTAATAATAATAAAAATAAAAAAAAATTATAAATGTTCAAAAAAATATGAATATAAAAGTTTCAAAACAGTTTTAATAATAATAAAAATAAAAAATATAAATTTTAAAAAATAAAAATATAAGTTTCAAAGCAGTTTTAATAATAATAAATTAAAAAAATACATAAAATTCAAAAAAAATAAAAAAATGAAAAATGAAATATTTAATCATCTTGCATGGAAATACGTAGGACCAAAGTCGGATAAAAAAATAAAAAAACTTATTTGTTTGTTTATTGTTATTTTTGTTTGCATTTTTTATATATACTTATTTATTTTTTGTTTGTTGTTATTGTAATTATATTGTAATTATGTTTGGAAAAAATAACATTTTAAAAAACCACACTTATAACATTTTAAAAAATCACACTCATTTAAAGGTAATGTCTTAGTAAAGAACGTTGTAGTTTTATCTTTCCACACATAACCGACTCCTGAATACCATGTTTGCATACATTTTATTTTTAATTTTTTTATAATTTTTCATAATAAACTATGGTAACAACTTCAATCTCAATTCAACTATTTTTTTAAAATTAATTTTGATCGTCCCATCATAATCCCAATTGTGACATATGACTACTCCACTTAGAAACTGATTAAAAAATAAAATTTAAAAATATATTATTATTAATGTTGTTATTATTCCTATTGTTATTATTATTATTATTAATATTAATATTAATATTAATATTAATATTAATATTAATGTTGTTATTATCATTATATTAATGTTATTATTATTATCATTATTAATAATGTTGTTATTATTACAATAATTATTATTATTGTTAATAGTAATAATAACAATCTTATTTATTTCAAAATTTTATTTTAGTAACGTTCTGAATAATTTAATATTTTTACTTAATATATTTAAATAAATAGAAATGATCTTTATTTTAAATTTTTATTTACTTAGAATTTTGACTAATTGAAAATTTTTATTTATTTTAATTTTTTTAAGTAACGTTTTGAAAATAATTTAATAATTTTATTTAAAATATTCATATAATTTAGAAATGTTTTGTATTTTAACTCTTTTTTTGTTTTTTTATATTTAAATAATTTAGAAACGTTATTTATTTTATATTTTTATTTACTTAGAATTTTGAGTAATTTAACAATTTTATTTATTTTAAATTTTTTTAAAGTAAATTTTTGAACAATTTAATATTTTTATTTAAAAAATACAGAAAATTTAGAAACGTTTTGTGTTTTAAATTCTTTTCTTATTATTATTATTAATGTTATTATTATTATTATTATTAATATTAATGTTGTTAATATTATTATTATTAATATTATTATTATTATTAATTTTATTATTATATTATTATTATTTTTATGATTGTTACTGTTCACTACAAGTAAAAAATTATTTAGAGACCAATTTTTATTTATCAAATGAAATGGTTGATAATTGTGACCAAAATAGTCACCAAATTAAATTTTGGTGGCTAAATATAATTGGTATATAACACTAGCTACTAAGATTTTAGTGACTTATGCCACTAGATTTTAAAATCTAATGACATAGGTTACTAAAACTTTGGTAGCTAATGTTAAATCAATTATCTTGTCTTAATTGGTCACTAAATTTAAACATTACTTCTATCTTGTAGTGATTTAGCAGCCAAAATTTAATTTAATGACTATTTTAGTTATAATTAGTAACTATTTTATTTGGTAACTAAAAATTCATGTCTAAATAGTTTGTTTTGTAGTGATTATTACTATTACTGTTATTGTTATTATTAATGCTAATAATAATAATAATATTGTTATTATAACTATTAATTATTGTCATTATTATTGTTATTATTATTATTAATATTGAATAATTTAGAAACGGTTTTTATTTTAAATTTTTATTTAGTGAGAGGAATCTATTTATTTCAACATTTTATTTTAGTAACGTTCTGAATAATTTAATATTTTGACTTAATATATTTAAATAATTTAGAAACCGTCTTTAGTTTAAATTTTTATGTAAGTAACGTTTTGAATAATTTAATACTTCTATTTAAAATTTTCAGATAATTTAGAAACGTTCTGTATTTTATTTTTTTTGTTCTTTTATACTTAAATAATTTAGAAACGGTCTTTATTTTAATTTTTTATTTACATAAAATTTTGACTAATTTAACAATTTTGTTTATTTTAAATTTTTTAAGCACCGTTCTAAATAATTTAATATTTTTATTTAAAATATTCAAATAATTTAGAAACGTTCTGTATTTTAAATATTAATAATATTAATAATAATAATATTATTTTTATTATTATTAATATTACTGTTATTATTATTACTGTTATTATTAATAATGATAATTATTATTATTAATAATAACATATTATTAATAATAACATTAATAGTAATAATAATAACAGTAATAATAATAATAAAAATACTAACAATATTAATAATAATAATTATTATTATTATAATGATAATGATAATAATAATGATAATGATGTTGTTATTATTATTATTTTTATCTTTATTATTGGTATTATTATTATTATTATTATTCTTATTACTATTATTAATGTTATTATTATTATTTTTATAATTATTATTATTAAATGTTTTATTATTATTATTATTATTATTATTAATGTTATTGTTATTATTAATGTTATTATTGTTATTATCAATAATAATAATAATAATGTTATTATTACTGATATTATTATTATTATTGTTATTATTATTATTATTAATGTTATTATTATTATTTATTATAATAATCAATTTTAAAAATTACTGAATATTATTTTTATTATAAAAAATATTATTATTTTTAGGTCTATTATTTCTCTTATCATTCATTTTATTTTTATTTATAATTTTATGTTTTTATTATCTATTATTAATCAATTTAATGAAATTTTGGATAAAATGTATTAAGGGAGACTTGAATCCAAAATTTTTCCTTTTATTTAAGAGAACCTGTAACCATCATATTATTATTATTATTTGTTTTATTATTATTATTATTTGTGACCGAATTTATGATTGTACCTATAATAGAATCTCTGATCCAATCTATGACTTAAACTTTCACATTATGATTCATAACTCACATTTCCAAAACTCTAACCTTTTTTATTTTTAGAACATACTTTGTTCGTGATCAACTTAGTATTGTCTAAAATAATAAACAGTGTAGTATCCATAATTTTAAAATTAAATTTTAAACCGGTGGATAGTCATAGAACACAATTTAGAGAAATTATATACGAGAGATATATAAACTAGTTTGATATAAAAATTAATTTTAATTTAAAACATAATTATTAAATTTTGGTTTTATTTTTTCCCTTTTACAAGTACTTATAAAATAGTAATAAGAGAGTAACTAATGAAGTCATGAAAGAATCAAACTCCATCTTAATCAGAGACAAAAACTTTGGGTATACTATTTACTAACATGATTATATATGTAGGAAAAGAAAATATATAACATGTTAAAGGAAATAAGTTTAAATATCATATTTAAGTTTGAAAATTTTCCCTTTAAAATAGTTAAAATCATTTTTCTATCTAAAATATAAACTATGAATTTTTTTCTTGATAATAAAATAATATATATACATATATATTTTTTTTATCTATTTACCTTTCAAAGACATAATATTTTTTTACATTATCAATAACATTAAAGCTTTGTATATTGGAACTTAAAACTGTATTTAATGAAATGATAGTTGACTAATCAGTACTCGCACTAATAAATTATTAGTTTGATATATGACATTATTATAACAATATTAGTTAAAATATTAAAATATCTAAAGTTTAATCATTAAACCAATTATTAGAGTTTGCTTATTAAAGTATTTAATTTTTAAAAAAAATTTAAAGGTGTTTACGTTTTTCCTTTTTTCTCAGAATTGGATATGAATATGAATAGATAAACACAACATTTTCTTTTCCCTTTTATACATGTTGGTTCCTTATTATATATATGGTCTATTTGTTAGACAAGGATGTATCATTATACTATTTGTCATCTAAATCTCATTAAGAATGGGATTTTGTTCTTCAAAAGTTTCATTACATGTTGTGTTCTATTCTTTATTTGCCATTTATTTTCTTAGTTTTGAGAATTGTTGTGTTGATGCAAACTCAACCCTAGTTGTCCATGCTGCTGCTAAGGTATCTCAAAGGACAATTCCTGGCACTTTTCTTGGAGCATTCCTTGAGGTAACTAACTAAACTAATCAATTATTTTTTCTTAGACAAAAATAGTTTCTCCTTATTAATAGTTTTATGCTTATTTTAAAATAAAAATAAATTACTGGTAAAAAAATAATTTTAATTAATTTTTACGAATAACATTTCTCCATTATATATAGTCATATTTTGGTGAAAAGATAGTCATAGTTACAATTTCAAGTTGTAGCCATTGTTATATTATCTAATATAAATACACCCCAATCTCGTATACTGCCACAAGAAAAAGGTATCACAAAAGATAAACCAATTTCTTTGAACTTATTTTGCAGGAGATTAATCATGCTTGTGCTGGGGGACTGTGGGCAGAACTTGTTAGTAACACAGGTTATTTCCTTTGAAACTTTCTTCATCTTGTCTTTTCATTCCACAGATTCAAGTCAATGAAATTTCAATACATTTTTATATTTTTCTAATAGTATTATGAATTTAATTTTAGGGTTTGAAGCTGGAGGGCCGAACAATAGCATGAATATTTCTCCTTGGTCAATAATAGGAAACAAGTCATTGATTTCTGTATCAATTAACTATAGCTCATGCTTTAAGAGTAATAAAGCTGCATTACAAATGGAGGTGTATTGTAGTGATCACAACCCTTGTCCATCTGGTGGCGTTGGTATTTCTAACCCTGGTTATTGGGGCATGGTAAGGAACATTAATTAATATACACTTCATATTCACACACATATTATAATTTTATTACGAAGTCTAACAGATATAAAAATGATACATTTTAACAAATTCATATAATGTTATGCCTTTATTTTCACAGGAAATTGAAAAAAAAATATTATTAAATTAATTTTTCTCCTTCTAAAACTGCCCCTTTTCATGATCAGAATATTGAGCAAGGGAAACGGTACAAGGTGGTGTATCATGTTAAATCAGAAGGAAATTTTGATTTTCAACTTTCATTCACGGGTGTTGATGTTATAAAGATGTCATCAAATATCACGTAAGTTGATCACTTTTATACGGTTAGAAGAGATTGTTGAAATCCTAAACTTTTTATTGACATCAAATAATACTCAACTTAAAAATATTTGTTGTGATGTTCAGGCAAATTTCTCAAGATGGAAAATGGAAAAGGGTGGAGACAGTGGTGACAGCAAAGGCTACCAATCACTATTCAAGTCTTCAAATAACCACAACCAGTGAAGGGAGTTACTTGTTAGACCAAGTGTCAGTGATGCCATGGGACACTTACATGGTTAGTAAAACAAACAAACACACCTCATATTATCATCATGAATATGCTAAATAACCAATCATAGTAAGTAATTACAATTAGTATTTTGTCTTGTTCTTTTCCTTCACATCAATTAACCTTCTCTTCAAGCAGGGTCATGGCTACCGAAAAGATCTTTTTCAAATGGTGGCAGATTTGAAACCAAAATTTCTCAGATTACCTGGTATGTCCAAATTCTATGATTCCAAGGGAGGGAGGTTTAGTCGTGCAGCAGTTTCACATGTAATTAGAAAACAGTGAGGTAGCAATATATAAGATTCACCTAAAAATCCTGAGACCTAATTAACTCTATTTATCCATGTCCGTTGCATAAGGTGGCACGTATGTTGAAGGATATCATCTGCAAAATCAATATATGTGGAAAAATACGATTGGACCATGGGAAGAGAGACCAGGGCACAACGATGATATTTGGAATTATTGGAGTGATGATGGGATGGGTTTTCTAGAGTATCTCCAAGTGAGTATATATCATTCTTTTACAACAATGATTTTAAATTTGCCCTACTTTAGTTGAATAAATATAATAATTTAATATTTCTTGGGCAGCTGGCAGAGGACCTTGGTGCATTGCCCATATGGGTGTTCAATGCTGGTATATATACATGTTCATGTTCTTCTTGCCTTAGCTCAAATTCATTCTCAACAACACAGATATTTGATCTTATCTTTGTTTCCTAACTAATTGAATGTCTCATTTTAGGTTTCAGCCGAAATGAACAAATTAATACATCAGATATAGCACCTTATGTGCAAGTATAGTTTTCTTCTCACACTCATTTCTTTTTGGTATTTATGAAACAGTACATATTATTTACTATTGTTTCGAAATCTCTCAATTAAAAGGACACCCTTGATGGCATTGAATTTGCAAGAGGCTCTCCTGCATCAAAGTGGGGTTCTGTTAGAGCTGGAATGGGACATCCTAAACCATTTGATTTGAGATATGTTGCCGTTGGAAATGAAGATTGTGACTTTGCTAATTATCAAGGTAGGTGCACCTTTATTTCTCTTTAAGCACATATATGTCTGAAACCTTCGTATATATATTATACATAAAAACTTGTTTTACTTTGACTCATTTGATATTTTCACTATTCTTGATTTAGTTACTAACGCTTTTTTATACTTTTTTTCTTTTTGCAGGAAATTACCTAAGGTTCCATGATGCTATAAGATTTTCCTACCCAGATATTAAAATCATCTCAAATTGTGATGCTTCTTCCACACCATTAAAGCACCCAGCTGATTTGTTCGATTTTCATGTAATGATATCAGTTCTTGAACTTTATCTGTTGCTTCAAATTTGGGAAGCGTGCTTATTTTGTCTTGTTTTCAATTGTCAACTTATCCTTCTTAATGTTTTATTTTCATTAGATTTATACAAACGCCAATGTCTTATTTTCTATGTCTACTAAGTTCGATCACACGTCACGATCTGGTCCAAAGGTTTGATCAATTTTTAGTTTTAATGAACGCTATCTTATTCGCTATTTATGGATTGTAAATTTATGCATAATTTGATACATGAATGATCCATATATATGATTCATAGGCTTTTGTGAGTGAGTATGCCATAACGGGAAAAGATGCTGCAAATGGAAGTCTTCTGGCTGCTGTGGCTGAAGCTGCATTTCTTATTGGCCTGGAAAAGAACAGGTTTACTTTTTTTATTTTTTTAATGTAATTTACGTTTTATGAAGTTTTGTTCTTCTTTTTACATTAACCATATACAGTTTTTCATTTGTTACATTTTTTTTCCTGATGCAGTGATGTTGTCGACATGGTTTCTTATGCGCCACTTTTCTCAAATATAAACGACAGGAGGTAATTTTCTACCATTTATCACATTTTTGTGTAGCTAGAACAAACACTTCGAAGGTTTTGTGTGCAATCATTTGTAAATTCCTCGATGACATATATAACGTGCAAATGTGTGTGATTTCAGATGGATCCCCGATGCAATTGTGTTCGACTCTTATCAGGTCTATGGAACACCCAGTTATTGGGTGCAAAAGCTTTTTATTGAGTCTAGTGGAGCAACATTTATTGACTCAACACTCAATACAACTTCATCTAATCAACTTATTGCATCTGCAATTAGTTGGCAAAATTCTACAGATAAGAAAAATTACATAAGAATAAAGGTAAGAGGTGGCCTTTCCAACCAAATTGATAATGTGTTACAACGTCAAAGAACATAAAAGCATGTCTTTAATTAGATTAGGTCTAGTTTTTTTTTTTTTTTTTTTCTTTTTTTTTTGATTAACATTTCTTTATTTTTGACTTTTTAATTTTGTTTTGCACAGGTATTGAACTTCG
>Ga0099824_1004472_pt1 | contig 20125 bp, 9 predicted proteins | sample SiratrowhiteBW_FD_76837 | JGI IMG/M metagenome (GOLD analysis project Ga0099824, IMG submission 76837) | Root nodule microbial communities of legume samples collected from California, USA - Siratro white BW | ecosystem: Host-associated > Plants > Roots > Nodule | place: USA: California... | reverse complement strand
TATATATATATATATATATATATATATATACTGTATTTTAATTTCTTTTTTCAGATTGTCATGTTATTTGAGCAAAATATTCATCACTCTTAACACTAGCTAAATTTTACTACAGAACTGAGTACAACTTTAATAAAGTTTCCTTGTCAGTTCCCCTCAAACAAATAGCATTTTTGCAACTTCACTAATTGATAAAGTTCAACGCAAATTCCAGTTTAAATACCTAATAGAGAGTCTCTAGTAGTATTTTTTTTGTAAAGTTATTTTATTCAATCATTCTTTGTACTAATTATTTTTTGTTAATTCAATTAGTAAATTAAAAAAATTATTGAGAAAATTGAATATACAAATTTTTAAAAAATTATAGAACTATTTGATTTTTCATTAAGTTCAAATCAGCAAACAACATTTTCTTAAATATAAATAAATTATAATAGTATACTGCATAATAAAATATAATATATGATTTAATAAATTTTACGTAGAACTTTTAAGTTAATATCAAAATATTCTAAAATAAAAAATTTTAATATTTACGGATAATTAATTAAAGTAGTAAAAATTTAGGAAGGTTTTTAGTCTTTGATAAAGTTTTTGCTAAAGTCAACCCCTTAAATAACTCTTAGCAACTGAATTGATATAATTTAACGTATGAAAAAAACACTTTAAAGATATTAATTGCGGTGAGAGATACTTGTAGATAAGGAAACATATATTCTTGCTATTATCTTATAACAGTCCTCCTAAGTTTTTTTAATAAATCTAAAATTATTTGAAAAAAAAAAATTCAACTGATATGAAGTATGAATTTTATACTTATACCACTTAATAACTAACTCCCACTATAACATAATCCCAATCAATTCAACTATTAAATAATATAAAATTACACTTCTGATGATATAGATCGAATTTCATTTAAATAAGATAATGGTTAGCTATATATTTTTAGGAAAAAAGTTTCTTATATTTCAAATAAGATATCATTAATCAAAACAAATAAAAATATTTGTATAAAATTTTATAAACTTGATCCACTTCATAAAGAATTTGAATTCAACCGTTGAATTAATTTATTTTACACTGTATAATGGAGATGTATAACGCCTTAATAACAAAAACCGATGTATATAAAATATATATACACCTATCCGCGCACACACTAGTTTATAATATATTTTATATGCATATAATATTCTATTTCCAAATAATTTGTATAATCTTAGTTAGGTGTTATATGATCTAACATAAGAACTTACAAGAAGTTTAATCAAATGCTAAAGTTTTGGAGGAATATGCCTGAATTTATATACTTTAACTGTCAAATTATTTTTGTTGTTAAAGAAAAAAAGTTCAGGTAAGTAAGGAGTCGAGATCACACCATAATTAGAACATATCTCACGGTCTGAATTATACTTACAAACTAACAAAATTTTATATTGATAAGGAAATGTAAACTGTTGCGAAGTACGAGTCTAATTTATTTTCTGTATACATAAATAAACGAGAGAGAAATAAATCACATAGTTATGAATTATATAAGTTTGATTTCTTTCTCTGTTTAAAATGGACGGATTATGAGGTCAATATTTGTTTATGTAAAGCAAATTAGTTTACCCATAAACCGAGAGAAAAGTAGTCTTAGCTTAAAAATATTATTAGCAAGATTTTATTGATATGGGGATCTTAAAAGAAATATTAAAAAGAAATTGAAGCAGAAAATCTTTTTAGTTATCGGGTGATGAGGTGGGAGATTAGCTAGATGAAATGACTCAGTAACCCAAAAAAGAAAAGAAAAAAGAGTCTCCCACCTTGACGAGCTTACAGTTAATCCTCCATTAGGCTGCCAAATTTTCAAGAAAAAAATGATTGAATTCCACGTTTAGGCGTAGAATTCAAAATTGGCGTCTAATAAATATAATTGCGATGCTTGAGAAAATTAGTATTATTAATTTGTTATAAAAAGACAAAAAAATTAGCTAGAATTTAAAAAATACCACGTCTCACCGCTTATCTCTTCCGGCTCCTGTTATTTATTCCATTCCGCAATCTCTATCGCAGACAAAATCAAAACTTCTTTCATCAATCCCAAAGCTGTGGCAAATACTGGACCTTATTGTACACATTCATGCATAATTGTCAGACCACATAGCCGCATGGGTAACGATTCACCAAGTAATTTCACAACCCTATCCTGCTAGCACAATTCAATTCCATTACGTAACATAACCCCACCCACCTCATCCACCCTGTCTTCTTCCACTTTCCCTAATATTCATTTCCTCCCCTTCAATTAATCTAACACTTTCTTCAATCAACCACCACACCCACAAGATCACATCCTCCACACCGCCAACAATTCAACCCCAAATTCACAAAATTCTCCCTTTTCTTTGTTCGATCAACAGGGATCATTCACCAGATTCGTACGTAAAAAATAAAAAATAAAAAAAAATCCACAAAAACAAGAACCGCAATCCCATCAGACCAAAGCATGAAATCGGATTAAAGGAAACAATTGCAGATTGTAAAAATTGGAGGGTTGCAGAGAATTCAACGTTATGTTGATTGGATTAATGAACATATACGATTGGGGATCCAATATTTCACATCTTATACAAAGTGAAATATATATAACATATAAAAAAACCAAAATTAAGAAAAAAAAAAAAAAGGAAAGAAAAGAAGGAAGAAATTGAGAAAAAAAGTGGAATTGGATAAAAAAAATTGTGTAATTTACGGAGTTTGGCAGGGTCCGAGGTGTGGGAGTTTGAGGAAGCTAAGGTTGAAGTGTTCATGTACAGGTGCAGCTCCTCTTGGGAAAAGTGGATCTGAAAAACGCGTCCATGTCCTCCTTATTCGTCACATCGAAGAACTGAAAGTCGTCAAAAAGCTTTCTTTTGCACGAGGCGAAGGCCTTCGGCTTCCGCGGCGCCGGCGGGCACGTCATGATCGCCGGAATTTTGCTCTCCTTCGACGTCGGAGTACGGTAGCTCTCGTCCTCTTCGGCGGCGGCGGCAGCGGGGGCGACGGCGGCAGCGGGGGTGACGGCGACGGTTTCCTCTTCCTGGCTTTCGTTCTCGGCTCGCGTGACGACGGAGGAGACGAGGGCGTCAAGGTGGTGGTCGGAGGGGACGTCGTCGATTTTGACGGCGGCGATTCGGAGCTTGGGCAAGTCGTGTTGGAGGTGGAAGTCGGTGGACATGGTTTCGATGTTGGTGGGAAAGCGAATGAGAAAAAAATTTACTAAACGTGAAGTGCGTGAAACTGCGTTTGTTGGTGTTTATATAGACAGGGTTGGGGGTTGAAAAACTTTACGGAAAGCTTTGAAAGCGTGCGTTAGAAGGGTTTTGAAGAGGAGTAAGAGAGAGATAGAGAGAGAGACGGGTAGGATTAGAGCGAGAAACACAGTAAAGAATGGTAGGAAGAGAAAGAGAGCGATAAGTGTTTTTGGTTGGGGTGGGGTAAGCCTAATGGGGTATCTCCCATCACTAACTCCTTTAATTTCACACTCACGCAACTTTATTACAATATTATTATTTTATTATTCAACTATATCACCACTTTTCTCCATTTTTATCTCACTTACATTTTACAACTTCTAAAATACTCCTTTCTCATTTAATTGCTTATCAGTAACTGTTGCGTAAGTTAAACTGGACTTTCTTGTTTCTTCCACTGTCGTTTTTCATTATCTACGTTAGGTTGAACAATTAATGGTTTAGCCATGTGAACCTAGAGTTAGAGAGTTCCCAAACTAGACGCAAATTAAACCAACCCTTAACTAATCTCATTTATCGTCAATTAATATTCTACACTAAAAACTCTTAAGTACATCTAATCACTTGCTAAATCCGCCTATAGGGAATATATTTTCATAAACTACTTCCTACGTAAAACCCAGTTTAAGGAGGTTGAAATTTGTTGCTTTATTTGGATACATTAATAATAATTTTAATAAAAAAATCGTGTTTGATTCTTGAAATGATATTCTCCAGGACTTGTTACCATTTTTACCACCAGAATAAACTTGTTTCTTTTCTGGCCTTCATACCTTGTAAGAAAAAATTCACATCTGGAGGAATTTTATGTTCCGTGAAATAGCACATAATTTGGTGAAGGACAAATGGAAATGCTCCGCGTGTAAATATTTGAGTGTTTTGGACAATAATACCCTTGTGTATTATATATATTAGATAGTGTTGGGTGCAGGAGATAAAACAGAGTTTCCTGAACGGATGTCACGGCCCATTGCTTTTACGAATAGTGAATAGTGGAACGTACATGTTACGTTATAGGCAAAAGGATAGCTATTGTCGCATGGTCCCGTCACCACGCGCTTTCCAAGGCGCGTCACGAACAACCTCCACTAGTTGTTCCTTTTTATTTCTCTGCTTAGTTTTTAGACAAAGTGTTCAGGGTACCCTGTCCGTTTTTCTTTTACTTTTGAGTTTCCATCATTATTCACACTCATGCTTATTATTCAGCCACACATATATTTTAAAAAATATAAGGGTCTTTTTAACTGGAAATAGAAGATGAACATGCCATTTTCAAGTGATGTTCATTGACCATATACAAATGTCTACATTCAGATTACATCAAAACTGAACTGTACTCTTCTAAAAACGGGACTTCATAATATACACCACATCAAGTAATAAACATCACAATCAATCAAAGTTACTTTTTTTTTCCCTAAATTTTTCACATTTGTAAATACCCAAATCGTCAATTAGGTAATTTGTAAAAATTGTATTTATCCATTGAAATTTGTTAAACTTTTTATTTGTTTCATCTTAGAAAATAAACTTTTGTTTTTTCATTCGTAGGTACAGTTGGATTAGACTACAATTTTTTTATTGTCTTCTAGTTACGATTTCTGTGATGATTGATTGTTTTTGTATTTATGGTAAAAACCATATATGCATTCATTTTTAATTAGTAGGTAATGAAAGATTTAAAAATAATTTAACGCTGGCCATAAACAGACTCAGACAAACTAATTCATTTTGATAAGTTCCCATTACAAGTGTGTCTTCTTGTGGATGGAGTTCAAGTAGGTCAAACAAATTTGAGATGGGTTAATATTTAATTTAAATTACAAGTATATAATTATCTTTATATTTTAAATTACAAGTAATAATTAATATTTAATTTATAAGTATCAATAACTTAATTTATAATACACTATAAGAAAATTGGCTAACAATCAAAATTAATGGTAAGTATTATAACTTACCGTCTCTCAGCGGCCATGATCAAAGTAAGTTAAAAGTCTTATTCTACGCTATAAAAGGCTGGACTAGTCAATCTGGAAGTTTTCTTTTTAAATTTATTTATTATTTAAAATGTTTTTATTATTTTTTGTCAGCACAAACTTATAAATTATTAATTGCTATCTTTAATTCAGTAAATGGATATAATTATTTTTGCATTTTAAATTACAAGTAATAATTAATATTTAATTTATAAGTATTAATAACTTAATTTATAGCATACTATAAGAAAATTGGCTAACAATCAAAAGTCAACGTTAAGTAATAAATAATATGGAATTTATCTGTACTAGACTCTAAAATTATTAAAAAAAAATTGAAAACTGATTTTACGCAGTTCCATGTTGATCGTATGTAACGTAAATTAAGTCGATACTAACTCTTAATTAATCTTTAAATTAAATTTTAATTGAAATAGTTTAGTGTGCGTAAAGTTGACATTGAATAATATTTTTTATTATAATTTAATTTAGATGATTGTAACAGATGTTAATAGTAATGATTTAGAAAGATTATTTATTGTCTCCATCGTTGATAACAAAAAACAGTAGATAAAGAAAATAAGTATAAGTAAAAAAGATATGTGTAGATTAAGAAAATAGAATAAATATAAAAATATTTATATAAAAAAATAAGAGAAAAATTTGTAAATAAAGATTTGTTATTTTTTAATATGAGTTTTGGATTAAAACAATCTATAATTTATATTCATAATTACAGACACATATAAATTTATATATACTAAATTAAATAAATATAAAAAATATATTATATTGACCGTAATCTAAATAAAAAATAAAATAAATAAAATTTTATCATAATAGAGACAAGCTTAAATAAATATAAATAATAAAAATGAATAAAATTAGTATCAATTATACTAAGACTATATTTATTTTTATGTTGAGAAAGCCACCACTAATATGAAACTAACATAAATATATTTACTTATTAAAAATTAAAAATAATTTAAGTTAATCCAATTTTATTACAAATATTTTTATTTATTAAGAAATTACGATTTGAATAGTGTATGCATTTTATATAATAAAAAAATTAAATTTACAAATAATTTAGTCCTTTTTTATTTTTTTTTAAAATTAACCTTCTATATTCGGTTAAAAACTAGTTTAATTACCTCAACTCACAATACATTTCAGTTCACATTATTATTGAGAAACTAATATCATGTTTTCTTATAGTGATGATCACATATTTGAGTTAACACTATAAAAAATTGTAAATATTTCAATGTTATATAATTCTTATCTTAATTATAATATAATTGCGAAAAGTTTGTACACTAGATCACTTTATTTGGTCTATAATCCACCACACTAGTAATTCAGAAAAGACAAGTGAAAGCAGGTTGACAAGATAAGGAAATACTAATCCATCCTAGTAAATTAATGAGTTAAGCCTGCTTTTCATCTTAACACATAAAAAGTGACTATTTAACTAATCTTTTTGTATTACTATACTTTACACATATGCGTTTTACTATACACATGGTTAAATAGATCGACTTCATGAGTTTTATCATGGTCTTTTAACGATAAATATTGGATAAATAATTTAATATTTGACATTTAGCATATATAAATAACGAGATTTCTGATTCGTTGTAATATTTTGAAAATCACGTTTACAAACTTTTCTTTAATTAATTTATAGTTTTATTTGCTAAATTAATTTATAACTCACATCTTTACACTTATTTTATATGCATGGAAATTAACTCAAAGAATGTACAATGATCATAGACGTATACTATGAAACTTTATATATTTGAGCAACAACATGAATTTCACGAGACCATTCTAATTAATTTTCTAAATATTGTATGCACGTATGATTGTTTGGTGCTTATTTTGGTAGTTATGCATGTTTAATGCTGTGCCCACTTGTTGTCTGACTTTCTCTTATAGCCAATACAAATGAACCTCTTCACTCATTTTGTTGATCCTTGCATCGTACACTAATACTCTCGTTTTTTTTTTCTGTATATAGTTCAGTGTTGTTGTGTAGACATGTAGAATTTGAGAAGTGTACTTTCTTTTATCAAAATAAAATAATTGGATGATATTCTATTTTATCTTTTATCACAATGAATGCACATATGTAATCAATTAAATATACGATAAAAAGTAAGAAGATAATAAACTGTAATTAATGTTATCTTAATTTTAAAAAGATGGTTAAATAAAAAAAAGGATATTTGGAGTATACGTAACATGAATATTTGATATACGAATGTATGAATGCTGAACGAACATGCCAAATTTTTATATATTTACCGAAATTGTAGAAAGAAGACAAAGGAAGGGGCAAATTTTGATGATTGGAGTTCTTCTCTCTTCTGAATGCATGGGAAATGAATTGACATGGTCCAGATACATACACACAGATATATGATCCCTATTTTTGTTTGTCCTCTAGTGCCGTATGATTGAGAAATGGGTAGAATATATATGTATATGAAAATGATTTATGATTGTTGAGAAGAGGGTGTTTAGAAGGAAAGAGTGAATAGTAATGATAATAATGTGATTAATTAGTTAATTAAGAATGTGGAGAGTAATTGAGGAGGTGGAAAAAGAGGGTATATAATAATAGGTGGTGTCCCCTGTGATATGGCATTGACATGTGTAGGTTATGTGTTTGTCTGTTGCGGAAAGATGGAAGAGAAGAGGGTTTGATCCACCCCACAGCAGATGCGCGTGCACATGCAAAGAACACCGCCTATCTTTCTGTGCCTTCTTCTTTTCTCTTTCTCTCTCTTGTGTTGTGATATGATTAGAGTGAATCGCATAGGATACCATGTTAGAGCCTTGAATACGCCCAGCTACTCCTCATTTTTCTATATTACTTGTTATTTTGTGAGTGTGGATTGGGTTTACCAAATACCAACCCATCATCCAATGAATCTTTCCACGTGCACTGTCTACTTACTACACATTTATGCGCTTCCTTTTCCCCTCTACCTCTAAATTCCACTCTTCTTCTCTACCTTCTACTATCCTATCCTATATATTACGCCCTACCTACTGCCATTTCCACCATTTACAACACATTTCTTCTTTACTTTTTAATCTGTAATTCTAATTTTCTTCTTCCCCTTCTCAACTCACTTTTCTATTACAACACATTGATCCCAATTATTTACAATATACATTTCAGTTCAATTTGCTATAATATCACTCCTCATTTTCTTAGCTGAAAAAAAAAAAGAAACATTACAAACAAATATCTATGTAAAATATTGGGAGTTTGTCCGAGTAACTTAAAGTAAAAACAAGGCTAAGTTAGCAGTCTTATCTCTAATATGAACAACATTATGTTCACATTTCTGTTAATTTACCTATCTTTCTATCTTATAGTTTAGTCTCAAATATATTTCATGTAAAGCTATAATTAAGTCCATATACATGATACAAAAAAAATCCATCTTTTCTTTTTTCTTTATCACATATCTTTTTGTTTTGTTTTATTCATTCTACAACGTGAGAAAATGTTTCTATTTAAATTTTTATATAAAAAAAATCGGTACAGATTTTGGAGACACTGAAACATATAGTTTTTACCCATATAAATAACTTGTGAGAAATCTGATCTTGTTGTTTTTAGAACTTGGTGTATACTTAATCAACTTTCTTCGACAAATAAATATTTTGACGTGTTAGAAAATAAATCGCAGTATTAATTTGAGATTTATACAAAGCTTGGTAACTTCACCCACAAAAATATATGTAATTCTTAAGTAAAAATTACATTTATTTAGTCTGTAAAAACTATATATTATATAATCTTTTATAATATTTTAAATGAATATATGTTCTTCATGTATTATCTTTGCTATAAAATTACTGCAGTCTTAACTTTAAAAACATTTCTTAAATTATTGACATGCATTAATGTATTACCTCTAGTTTTATACCTATTTTTACTCACTTTATAAGGATTAAATAAATAATTTAATTAATTTGGTTAGTCGTGGTAATTAGGTTTTTAAGACCTACTCTAAAATAATTAGGATTTCATTTCCTAATCTGTTTCTATATCTATTTAATTACTGTATTTTTATTCTTAAAAAAACTAAATAATACAGTAAATATTTACAAGTAGTTCAGACGGAGTTTTGTAAAAGCATAAAAAAGAAACTTACCAAAAGGACTCCTACAAATAAGGCCAGAACAGTAGGATCCAAAGAAATTCAACTTATTTACATTACATAATATTTTTGTTATTTGACCATTTTCCCATATACTAATATTTATATCTGTACTTGGTTTTTGACTTATACCTACATCCCTCCGGTTATGTCATTGATCCCTATGAGTATGGCTCAGGTTCGCACGTGCAGATAGGTTTACAATGATTGTGACTGCACCCTGCAGAACACCCAGGTAACTGCTTCATTACTGCATATATTTTTTATATACATACGCCCACACACACAGAATCGGTAGTTACTAGAGTTTTACGAGAAAACAGACAAAACTTCAACATTCTTAGTCTTTACCTGCTTAACAACCGCTTTACTCTTCACGTCAAAGTTAATATAGAATTGCGACCTTTCGTTTGTTCTATCACCTTTTCATTTTAATACTTAATGTGCTTTATTCTGTTTCTAAGATAGATCACCAACAAGTTGGCAGATCCAAAGAAAGTAGTAGTATAAGAAGAGTTCATGATACGCGTTAAGGTTTTCTTTCCAGTTTTCCAATCTGTCTTTTTCTCAAGCTTCTGAATCAAGCGATGTACTATTTTTTTCTTTTGTTTATTACCCATCACAAGGGACCTAACATGCACAATGAGGAGGTGCACAAGATCTCGTAGACACTAATTCTTTTCCCTTTTTCTGGTTGGAAAGTATCTAACCAAATATGTGATGTTTTTGTAAATATAGTTACATGCATGAAGGTTGTGAAGTTATTTTATGTAGATTCCGATCAATAGTTATATATATCACCGAAAGAGATGAGAAAAATAAAATAAAATAAAAAAGGGAAATATTGCTAGAAGACAAGTGAATATTGGGTAGCGAATTTTGTATGAGTATAATGTTGCTTGTTTGTTCACTCAACATGTTGTTTTCCAGCTGGACTATTGGCATTATTTAAGGTTGATGTTTTGGCTGATATAGGATAAGCTTAAGCATGCCCATCCATCATGAATTGATGATGACGATGATAGGTTAACCATGCTCCTCCATTGCTCTCAAAGGTATCCTAAGAAACTTCATTTTGAATATCTTACCAATTCCAACACTAACACCATATATAATACTCCTCTATACCTCCCAATTCACCCAACACCTACTACTTCAGTAAAATTAGAACAACCCTTAAATATGCTTTCATTCATTCAAAGTGTATCGTGTTTTTTTAATCTATATTTTAACCACCCAGTATTTGAAGTCTCATTCGAAGGGTTCAGATATATTATTTTCAAGAAATATAAACAGTAAAATAAAGAAAATTCTAAAGGCTACAAAAATTAACCGAATAAACATATATTTAAACTTCGGGATTCGATAATCTCAATGGTATTTTTGGATAAAGCACATTTTTTATTTATAAAAATAAGTAAACTTTTGTATATTTATTATAATAAATATTTTTTTTTTTATGAAAAAGGAATAAATCGTGTCACCACACAATTTTCATATGAAAAGATAATATCATAAGAATCTACTTTCATAAACATTATATGCAAAAGACAGAATAAAAATCGTAAGACATTAGTGTAATTTTAATTAAAATTAATCACCAATTACAAAATCTTTTACTTACTATATAATTTCACATTTTGAAATCGTGCTAAAAAACATGATTTATCAATTTTAATAAAAAAAATTGTTTCGTTCTAATAAATACGAGATGAAATTGCACCATAACTGCGTTTCCATCTCATGTTACTAGCAAGAATAAGTTGGTAGCAAGAACTCTAAACTTTTTTCACCTTCATGGAACTAAATTTTTTTCACCTCCATGGAACTAAAATGAAAGGAGACAAATTTTGCGATATATGCAAACAACCGCATACTGCAGCTGTTTGACGAATATGAAAAGTACCGATATATATTCCCATAATATTTGGTTCCCCACATCAATACGTATTTATATAATATGTGTGTTTATTTGTATGTAGGTATATGAAAAATATTAATTTAATTGTTTTTGTTATTTTGTATATTCAGACAGCAGAGTGTATTGGTTCTCATAGAAGGTGGCGATCTTCATAACAAAATAGTCATGTTCACGCATGTGTCAGTGCTGCATAAAATTGAATACAGCCAAACGGCAACTAGTTTATCATAATTTCTTTTAAACGAACCAAATTATCATAATGGGTTATCAAAAAATGAAGATATATTATTTTAATGTTCACAATAAATGAAAACCCAGTGTCTCTGTTTTGCTCTATCCCCAAGAACCTAATCCAGAGGAAGTTGTTGCAAAAATTACTGAACCATAAATATCGTAAGATACATTTGGCTCCTCACCAATAATGCAGCACAATTGACAAGTGATTGTTTTAAATTAACAGTGTCTTAATAATGTTGTTGGTTCACTGCTATTTCATACTATAAGTTGAATTCTACATATATACAAGAATAAGTAGTATATATTACTGTAAATACAAAATTATGTTACACAAAACATTATTTACTGAGTTAAAAAGTTACATTATTAATACGAAATAATAATTTAAAAATTAAACTATTTAAACAAACATAGAATTCGAAAAAAATCCAAAGTTTTTTCATTCCCAAAATATATGAGATCAAAACTTCTAACCTCAAGAGGTAATTTTCTTTTTTGCGAAGCCTAAATTGTAATTTAATTATTAATTAATTAATTTTTTTTGTACGTAAAATAGGAATATATTTATACCCACTTAACACGAGGTTGTAGTGTGTGAATATCTGTCTTAACTGTGAGATTTTGAGGAGTTGGAAGAAAATCCGAACATACCATATGTCAGTTTTGTTTGATTAAAGTGCATATGTGCGACATAGCTGTATTTAAGCAAGCCACGTATCATATGGTTTCAGGAGCAAATCACGTTCACGCTGTTGTTTTCAATATTTTAAAGTGTGCATTTCGTCACGGCACTTCAAGGGAATCCTATGAAGCTACCAATTGCCAAAAAAAAAAAAGTATTACTTAAAAACCCCCAATAAACCAACAAATTTACCAAAATAAAACTCACGTTGCTTAATTAAAATTAAAGTAGTCGGTGTTTGTTTTATACACACAAAATTCAAATTATGAATAAATATCAACCTATTCTATGTATATAAAGTTTCTGAAAAACAATAATTTCGTGTTCACGGGTTATACTTTCTCGAAATGGTAATTTAGCAGAATATCATGGAACCAGAAAGAAAACATTAGTGACTGTAACACGTTATTATTATATGTTAATTGTATTTCTCATGAGTCATTACTTTTTGTTATTGCACAAACTTTCTTATGATATTTTTTTGTTGGTTTTTATATAATTAAAAATAATAATAAATACATTATTTTAATGTAAAATATTATAGTATAATTAAATTTTGTAATGATTAAATATATCTTAATATAAATTATTTTTTACATTTATAATGTATGTTTTTTTAATAAACCAATAAAAGTATATATTACACGAAACAAAGGTACCCAAATCCATAAAATAAAAGGCACAAACTCTTGCAAGGTTCCTACTATACCATCCCACATGTACAAATATATGATGTCCAATTTATTTTTTCTTATTAAAATTATAGGTTAGGGTTAAACAAGTATCTATCAGGTCAAATTCAAATGTCTTGTCCATCGACCATCTGGGATATAAGTAGACAAAATTTTGATGTCCTTATAATTAGAGTATTACTGTATAATCTTTATCATGATCAGTGTTCTCTGTACTCTAAGAAAATATGAATGAAAATGAAAGTAGTTGATATTTTAAAAACGTATAATGTGTTTAGTTATTTTTCTATGTAGTAGGTACGGTGGTTTATAAGATGTAAATAATGTATGTACATTAAGAATAAAAAAATGACGCTCTCGTCTAATTATTAGTCATTTACCCTAATTGCATTAAAGTTGTCATATTTTTTAATTGGTTAATACTGCAAATTTTTACAGTAATATTGCATAAAATGATAGATAAGAATTTAAAACTATAAACCAGCCAAAAATCAAAGAAATCCAACCAAATTTATGTTACCCTTAAGGGTTTTATGAAGATAATAATAATAATAAAAAAATTCCTTAGGAGTTTAACGAAGATTACACATCCCAATATATGTTACGAATTAATCGAGGTTACGTACGAGTTTCACGCAATCCCAACAAAATTGTACAAATTTTGGCACTAACACAATTTTGCAGAAACAAACAAAACTACAACTTTTGTGGTCTTTATCTTCTTAACTTCTATATTATAATTAACGTGGAACTTTTTTTTACCTCCCATAATTTGTTGCACTTTTTTATATTGGGGGCATTACTTTGTTCTACCGTATATAGGATGTTAGAAGACCGTCAATTTGCTACCTAAAATGTGATGCCAACTCCAGGGGAAAAAGTGAAAAAAAAAAAATGAAGATAGCTTAATAAGTCTTTAGACAAAGTTGAGGTACTCAATAACTTGAGCAAAGGAGAATTTGCTCTGTAAACTCAAGAGTCTCGTATGCTCAAATCTTAAAATTTAAAAAGTTCCTTGTATATTTAAAAAAAAAAAACATTTTATCATCAAATAAAATGTCATCTAAAAGAGACCAACCACTTCATAATGTTTTGTTTGTCGTAGAAGAACATAGTTTGACATCGTATTACACTTGTACTTCTATATATACTTAACGTTGTTAAGTCCTTAAGTCCATTAGTTATTAAGGTTAAAGACAAATATGTTCTACAGCTTGTTAAGGTTAAAAATTTTCACTATTTGTCTTCGTTATCCATTAAACCGAAATTTCCTAACTGAGACCCATATTAGAAGATATATTTTTCTTCTTTTTCCATGAATATCCAAATAAACTTTCATATTTTTTTTGCAAATTTCCACCAAAATTCATTTTTTTTCAAGTGTAAATCTATTTTAGTTCCTTCCCCACAATAACATAACAATTGGATAACTAACAAAACACTTCAGAAGTCACCAATTTTCACCAAACTTACCTATCTTCGGGGTGTGGACCATGGATCCAATGCTGCAACCCTACTTCTTGGGATTGGAAAATTGAAGTGCACGGACAACAGACAAAATTTCGTATAAAATAATAGTTTTTGTTACAATCACGCGTGAGGTAGATTTTCAATGAGGTTTAAAGTCTGTGCCGTTGAGTGCAAGAAATTAACTACAACAATTTTCTTTCCACAATTAATATTAAAATGGTTTCCAATGCCAAGACCATAAACTACCACAAGGTGTGCAAAGGTTCATTGGTGAACCTAATTTACGTAATCATGGGATTAAGTTTGGACTTTATGAATGGATCGAGGTCACACGTGCAAACATTTCTTTACCAAGATTGAGTCCAAATAAATTGGTGGCTTTCACGGAAGACTATGATACGTGCATGGTTGACTAAAGGCATTCAGGTGTTACCAGTTTTGGTTGAAGCAAACAAACCTACACCATGCCTACTCTTTGCCTTCTTAGCTACCAATTTACAATTTTTGGAAAAGCTATTTTTCACCAACTTTGACTTTTTCTCATTTTAGTTCCTTTTAAAACTTAATATATTCCCTAACCAAAGTGAAAATTAAAATGTGACTAACTTAGTTAAAACAAAGTTAATGAAATTATTCCAATTAAAAGGGTAATATATGATTTTCTTAATAAATGGTTTATGAATTCGTTCAGTTAATATATGATTTTTTTTGTGAATAAAGATTTTGTTTAATTCTTTTTTGTTGTGCGAAAGGAAAATGTTTCGTTAATGGAGGTTGAATTTAACAAAAGTTATCGACTTTAGTGTGACCATTCAAAAGTTTGAATTTTTGTTGAAAAGAGGTATTCATATTCTTATTGGGAAATGGAAATAGAGGAAGCAAAGTAAATATTGATCACTTCCATGGTTTGAATGGATGAAGGGAACGAGAATAAGAAAAAAAAATTGAATTCCGAAGAAAATTTTGTTCTCTCCCCAGGTTTGTTGAAATCGAATGTCTCGTGAAATTTAGAACTTTTTTGCAATTCTTTTGCTGCGCTTTTATCTCTTTGCGTAATTGTAATAGTTAAGCGGGCTAAATTTTTTATTTTATACGTATGTTTTTATTATGATTTTTTTTATTATATTACAGAGGCCAAAATGCCTATTGACTTTGTTTATATTTATTCTTTTAGAAATTTGACTTATTATTTTTAGATATTTTATCTTTTAACCTCTTTTTTGTTCATAGAACTTAAACATAGGATCTTGTTTATCAAATTCAATCAAGGGTTTGTTTTAACGAAATTCTCCTAAGTCCTTTCAGGATGGGAAAAAAATAATTTTGCTTTCCATAAAATAATATTAGCTTATGCATAAATTATAACTAACAATTAGAAAAGTTATATGGGATATTTTCTATAAATTAATTCAAACATAACTTAATGTTAGCTCATTGACAAGTTAATTTATTATCTTTCTTATTTTCCTCTTCCACAAAGAATTAATTTCTGTCCATTGAAACAATTGCATATTGATTATTCTTAGACTATATTTATTTTGAATGATTTAAATTGGTTTAATTGAGATTTTTGACCCAATCTTAAAACCGGTTTATCTTTTAATAACTCAAAGTTTACCCATCATGAGATCACAGAGAGACAAATTGTTATACTATATAAGGGATAAACTTGCTATTAGTAACCGAAAAACTTCTAGTTTATTAATTTTGAGATTGATAAGTTAATTTATTAGATTAAAAGTATTTAATAAACTTGATACTTAAAAATATATAAAATTATATAATTATATAATTTTTATTATATAAATAAATGTGTCTTTAAACAAAATTATATTACTATTTAATTATAATTTTAAATGTTTAAAAAATAATTAAATTATTAATAAAATTTTATTGTGCTTTAGTTTATTTTTTAAAAATTGTATATGCTTTTTTATTTGAACAAATATCTTATTTAAATAAGCTGATCGAAGATTTATCATAATTATTCTTTATTTAGTATTTTAAAATTTTAATTTCTTAATATAAATTATTGTTACATTGAATTTTTTTTGTGATAATTTTTATCATGTATAATTTTCACATATTATGTATTTTTTTAAATTTATAATGTTAATATTTTTAATTTGAATTGGATAAAACAAATAATCCAATAAATGTTAAACTTGGTGCAGTAATCGTGTATATAAAATTAAAATAATAATTAATGAATAATAATAATAATAATAATAATAATAATAAATATTAAAATATAAAATAAAGTGTGGAAAAAATTTAAAATTCTATAAGTTAGAAGTTAACTTAACTAGCTTACTTAAACATTTTGTTTTTTATCAATGAATAATTTGTATAAAAGCATCCGAAGTTAATAAACTAGTCAAATAAGTTATTGATTAACTTATTGACCTTGAGAAACATGTTCTAGATTTAAAGATAATAAAAAAAATAAAATATATATAAAAAAATAAATTTAGTATGTATTTGGTTAAACCCATTTGAGTAGTTCCACTGTTTATGAAGATGGATATGTGTGGATCAAGTGTGTTTGGTTGAACTTATTTGCAATAATAGATTTAAGAAGATTTGGAGGATCCTATCCTCCATCATCGAAAGAGATTTACAAGGATGTAATTGAAAATTACGAAACACTCCTTGCAAGATCCTGTGCCATTGACATACAGTTAGGTCAATTAGTAATTTCACAAATATATCAATTAAAAAAATAAAAAATTTATAACATCTATCAAATCATTTCCAAACTTTCACAAACCATTCCCTCAAATCCCTTCAAATATTACCATATATCCATTAATCCAAACAAAATTAACTCAAATTTCTTCAAATGTACTCCCTCAAATCCACTCCTCAAACCAAACAAAGCCTTAAAGTTGATATTATGTGCTTTTTAAGTTTTTATTATTATTAAAGAAACAATTTATCTAGTTTTTGTTATTATTAGTTTATTTTATTAATTTAGTCTATTTGATATAATAAATAATATGTAATAAAAATTTAAAGTGAAACTTATTAAGATATTTTACATTTTAATTATATTTATCTATTAAAATTAATTCTAAAAAATAATTATTTTTTTTGTGAGTTGGCATGTTTGGTAGACCCACATAATCTAACTCATTGGTGTATTAAGAATTGACTCATTTGTTTTATCATCTAACACTACAAAAAAGTAGTATTTTTTTACGTTGGTAAAAAATAGACACAAATTAAGAGAAGTCAATACTATGGAGTAATTAGCATTGATATTGTATAAGCTAAAACACAAATGCTCTAATGCTGGAATATATGGCATATAACATGGCTTTAGAATGACGCTACGAGTGTTGGTCTCACCTACTTTAAAGAGAGACAACATATTTAAATATTTTTAAAGTTGCGTTGGCATAGTTTGTGCTTTGTGTAGCGTCAACTTGGTTGACACTAACTGTACGATAAAAAATGACAGTTTTCCCAAGGTTGATGCTATAAACAAATTAAAAAAAAATATTGAGGGATTATGACATGACTGGCCGCAAAATTACACAAAATAAGCCCACAAAGCAAATGACGGATAATCATTGTCTTCAGTGTTTGGTTTTTGTTTGTGAATTGGATCTGCAACTATTATATGCTCTCATGCTTAGAGTACGTCCATTGAGATATTATCTTATTTTTTATTTACTTAATCAACATTTTTTTATAATCTTTTATCTGCAACTATAATTAGCAAAGTGCCATCAAATATGATGTGGAAAAATTTAGATTTGTTAGAACTTAGAATAAGTCTTTCTTTTGAAATCACTCTATAATATTTGGTTTGTCCATTGCTGCAATAGTATCCATTCTAGTTTTGAAGCATAGAAGTAGACCTGTAGTTTATTGCATTATACTTATTACGTAACCAAGGAAATACTATGTTAAATTTGTCAATTGTTCCATGCATGTAGTTTTTTTCAACAGAAATAACTAATATTCTAAATATAAGACTGTCAAGAACACTAAAACTAATTTCTGTCAAATTTAGATGGCAAAGATTGATCAATGCATTGTGTTATTACTATTTTGGTATTTTCCCAAATAATCAAATCTATAGTACTAAAAAACCGAACACAAATTAAAAAAAAAATTCGTTGTAACCTCTTTCCCTCCCAAATACACACTGAAATGTACTAGCAAAGAAAAATGACAACCTCACTCATACGAGACATTGTTATCTCTGTTATATGCAAGATATCCACCCCTTTCAACAAGGAGTTTACTCCATCTACACTAAAAAAAACCTATTACACATATTTGAGAGCATTTATGTAATAAGATTTATTTAATTTTAACACATATACATTAGAACTCACTTTCAACACAATCAATCCAAGAACGATTCACCTAACCACCACACAACTAAGCAATAACAGGGAGAGTCTAAGATTGGAGTCCCACCACTATGTTGACTAGAGAAATATGCCTAAAACTTTATTAAAGGCACAACACAAGAAGTCTACTGCTAGGATTAAGGACAAAGGTGTTTATAGAAAGAGATAAATGAAGATAATCATTGACGATAATTTTTGTTAAGCAAGGATGGCGATGATTTTTTTTTAGCAAGGATGGCAATGGTTTTTGTTGAGTAAGGAGTAATTCCAAAAAAAAAGGAAAGCTTAGGATTTCATAGAAAAGAGAAAGAAAAATATAGAAACATGTAAAAAGAAATATCAACTAAGACACGTTCAAAACAATAAAACACCCTTAATGTCGTCCAAGCTAATGTATGCTCTTTAAAAAGTTATTGTTTTCCACCCAAGCCCTTCCATACACTATTTTAACTTTTTTTTTTAATTATTATTCTTTATGTCTGAGAGGTCGACGCTAATAAATATTATTTATTGTGTTGAGAATCCTTTTTTGTATTAGTCTTTTAACGTTTCAAAGACGAAAGTTAATAATTTTGAATTACTTTTTTATATTTTTTTTTAAAAGATTTTTTTGAACATTGGTTAAACTGACACAAATCTTAAATATTTTGAAACTAAAAATAGTGAGTCTTGTGTCAACTTAACCCATTCTAAAATTTTGCTTTTGATTGATATTATATTTTTACAACTAATACGAGGTATTTTTACTATATAAGAATTACTTAACCATTCAAATATTTTTACAATATAATAGTTAAATAATAATAATTTATTAATAACACTCAATAAATTAATTATATTTAATTTTAAATTAATTTTAATTATAATTTTATTTATTAAAAAACTATTTTATCAATCACACCTAATAAATCACTTACAAACTTTTATAAATTTTTCTTTTATTTCTCATTATTTTTCTCTTAATTCAAACAACTCAATTCTCCTCACATTTTCACTTCAAATAAACTAAATTCCACTCCATCTAAACCAAGCCTTAGAGTAATATGAGTGATATTCATTTATTTTTTAAAAATATATAATTACATTAAATTTAATTCATTTAATAAACATAGGAATGTATTTTATAATTTTATAAAAATAATTACATACTTGATTTACTTAATAATATTTTAATCGAATTAATATATTTTTATCATATAAATACTTACAAAATTTAACTTTAGTTTATTCCTGAGAATAAGTTGATATATATATATATATATATATATATATATATATATATATATATATATATTTATATATATTT
>Ga0099824_1004470_pt1 | contig 20135 bp, 7 predicted proteins | sample SiratrowhiteBW_FD_76837 | JGI IMG/M metagenome (GOLD analysis project Ga0099824, IMG submission 76837) | Root nodule microbial communities of legume samples collected from California, USA - Siratro white BW | ecosystem: Host-associated > Plants > Roots > Nodule | place: USA: California... | reverse complement strand
TGCATGTGATTGTTTCTGTGTAAATGTGGTTCAATGTTGTAGGTTAGGTTATGTTGAGTTGAATTGTATCATAATTGAGTTATTACAGTCACTGAATATGCATGAAATTGGATTCGAAAAACTATATTTCATTCAGACATTTTGTCGAGCACCTGGTCTGCTCATTTTGGTCCAGTGGACTCACTTCGGAGTAAATTAGAGAGCAATCGGTGAATCTGTGAGATTGGTGGAGGAGTGCGTTGGAAAGAGATTCTGGAGCTCTTTCCAATGATATATTACATAACCATTTATGATAACCATAGGTGCTCAAAATCTAGCCCCGAAATTCGGGTTTCACCATTAATCCTATTTCCTGGCACATAAAATAACATAAGTGGAGCATGGGCACTAGTTTGAGGCTTTCGTTCTCAGAATCCTTGAATCTTTAGAGGCCTTGTGAGGGTGCGTTGGAAAGATATCCTGAAGCTCTTTACAATGATATATGGAAAATACATTTATGAATCCATTTGCACCTTCAAAATCGACCCTGAAAATCGGGTCTCAAAACTGGTTTCTGAAAATTCCAGAAACTAAGTGTTGGCTGGATTCAAAGTTGGTCACTGAACCAACTTTCGAGGGTTTTTTCTCTCAATCCTTGAATCTTCATGAAGTTTGTGAGTAGGCGTTGGAAATATTTCTTGGAGGTCTTTCCAATGGTATATCACAAGTGCATTTATAAAAATATATGAACTCCCAAATTTGACCCCGAAAATGGGATCCCAGCACTGAATTCTGGAAATGCCAGACCTTAGTATTGGCTGGGTTCAAAGTTGGTCAATGGACCAACTTTCGAGCGCTTGTTCTTTCAATTCTTGAACCTTCATAAGCTTTATAGGTATGTGTTGGAAAGATCTATTTAAGATCTTTACAACAGTATATAGAAAGGTCATTTATGAAGCCATGAACACCTTCAAAATTGAGCCCGAAAATGGGGTCCCAGCACTAAATTCTGGAGACTAAGTGTTGGATGCGAAAGTTGGTCACTGGACCAACTTCATGTGGTTATTTTTCATAATTCTTTAACTTATAGTGGATGTGTAAGTAACCATTGGAAATATCTCATTATGCTCTTCAAATCCGTATACAGCTTGCTCATTCACATAGCCATTTAACCACTCAAAATTTGATCCAAAGTTGCTTGTTCACCATTTTTTTTTACAGCACAACCATGAAAATTCTAAGTCTCCAAAATCCTTGGTTTTTCTTCTTGATGCTATTTTGAGTCATGTGAACCTCCTAGTGGCACGAACGCTGCCCAAAGGATGCGTTTAATTTTGCTCAAAACTTGCATTTAGAGTAAATCAACATCTGCAGAGACCCACTTTGCCTGAGCTAGATTCAATTAATCCACTAAAGTAATAATCCTTTGCACGCACACTACCTCTTTAGGTTTCATCTGTAGGGTTTAAGATTAAACCTCTCTCTCTCATAAAGCCTTGGCTTGTTTAAGCTCTCAGTATAGGGAAAAGCACGCACGCTGCTACCTCTTTAGACACTGAGAACTTTAGCGAGTCAGAGTAACATTACCTGAGCCTTAATCCCATGCAAGCCACGTTCGCTGGCACTATGTGTGGAACATTGGCATGTTCGCTGCCCTCCTTTTGATTATCCCTCTCTTTTCATTTCTCACTAAAATTATAAAATGACTAAAATACCCCTCAGTCTTAAAAAAAAAGAAAAAATAGAAAAATATTTAAAAAAAAATCATAAAATCAATGTCAAAATTACCCAATCACATATTTAGAACTACGTATTCCCTAATTCTTCACCCATTAAGGATGTTGATACGTAGGAGCAAGGTCAATCCTTGTCGGGTCCTTTAATTTAAAAATTATTATTTTGTTTTTTTAATTAATTGCATTTTAATTATATTTTTTTGGAAAAATAAATATTTTATAAACCACATTTGATTTTGATCATTTAATTAAAGGTACTGTCTTAAGACAGACGATGTGGGGTGCTAATACCTTCCCCTCGCGTAAACGACCCCCGAGTTCATTTCTAGTTCGCAGACTTTTCCTTATTCTTTTATTGGTTTTTTCATAGTTTTTCATAATAAATTATGGTGACGACTCCATTTCTTTCTTCTCATTAGTTTTTATTTCTTTTTTTCGGATCTCCATATTCGTCTTGATTTTAGGTCGCGACAATAATAAATGTATAAAGTAAAATTGTCTTTCTACCCTATAAATATAATGTTTTCACAATATATTATTATTACATCAAATTAATATTTTAATATGTATATTATACATGATAAAATTTCTATTTTATACATAAAAATTAAGTTATAATTAAAATAATAATAAATAAATATATTTGATTACTTATACTTTATATTTGTAATGAATAATTTAAATTATAATATAAAATAAATTTTAATTATTGATAATTTATTTTAAACAATTGAAATTAAATTTAGAAATAAGTATAATTAGTTATGAAAGATTAATTAGGTACATAAGAAAATAGAGAATATTTGATAAATGATAATTATTTAGAGACAAAAGTAGTGATATCTTTTAATTTTTATATATTTGGTCATTAAATTAATTTCTAACTAATATGTTTATTGGATAAGTTTATGTATAATATAGTCACTGAATTTGTTTCTGTGTAGTATGGTGCCTAAATTGATTTCTATATAACTTGATTAGTAAATAGGTTTTAATATGACTTATCACTAAATTAGTTTTTGTATAATATGATAATTAATTTGGTTTCTATATAACTGGTCCCTAAATTTAGTACTTAAGTCACAAAATTTTCATTTATTACAGGTTAATGTACTATTAAACTTCAACAAGTATTATTTACCATCCTAACTAACACTCCAGATAATTAAAAGAAGCCTATCTTCGGTGAACAATAAAGTCATTCAATATTTTAATGAAAAACAATAATAAATACAAAGTTATTGTACATGATGTATTTACCTTTGTTAAATCAGAATGAATTAACAAAAACAGTGCAACCTCTTAAACATAGTGCGAGAAAAATTAGACCCGAACATATGTTTTGGTTCATGCAATTTCGCAAACACCTTGTCAGGGGAAAAAAAGGTTTTCAACGCAGTAAGGCAAAACTTTGACTAAGCTCAAAGTTACGGTTCTTACATTTTTACAAGCACATAGATAACGTGTAGAAGATTTACAAAGTTTCACAAAAATATCTGTTCTTCGATCCATCTCCACATTCATACTCAAAAAATACTTTCACACCTTTGCCGTTCATCCCAACACGTGGTTCTTCTTTTTTCTTTGCTTTCGATTGATCTCTCTACCAATTTCTCTTCGTCCTTTATTTTTCTTCAATCCGACTAATTGAGCTAACGTTTCTCTTCCCTTTTAAGGTCTCTAACTATGACTTTCTTTCTCACTGTAGGTTTTCAAAATATTCAAACATTTCTCATATTTTGAGTTTTCATTTTGTTACTTAGTAGCTTATCATGAGAAATAAGAAAACAATTAAAAAAGCGATGTACTTTCTAAAATTTGACCATTGATGAAAACTGTGAAAGTATCATTTTTTTTTTTTTTTTGTATTTGTGTTTTTTAAAATATTTAAGTTTTATTGAGTGAAGGCCGATAGGGAGAAAAAAAAAATTGTAATTGATATTCCAAAAAGAGGGTTTGAAATAGAAGGAAATCCGTCTAAACATATATAAAAGGATAATGAAAAGAAATGTGTGGTGCTTAACAACGAAGCGTAGTAGATGATGATATTTATTGATGAAGATGAAGAGGAAGAAGAAGAGGAAAAGATGGTGGGAATGAGCCTGGTGGGTGTGAAGCCAAGTCCTCTCCAACCCCAACAACTACCATCATTGCGTGGTGGAGTTTTGCGGCGAATTCGATGTGGGATAGCAGAGGCATCTGGTCAACCTGCTCCTCTGGGACAAAAAACGCGCTACAATGACGGCATCTTCGAGAAGGCTTTCATGAGTCTGTTCGCGCGAAAAATGGAGAAATATGCTGATCCAGCAGGCGGAGGAAAAGGTTCTGCCAAGAAGGGTTGGTGGGATTGGGGCTATGACTATGAGAGCTTCGTTGATGTCTCAAGAAGGGTAATGCAGCGTCGGTCTCGTATTCAGCAGCAGCAAGTCGTTCGAGAGGTTCTCCTCTCTATGCTTCCTCCAGGTGCGCCTGCCCAGGTCCATCCTCCTCTTCATTTTTCCTTTCCAAACTCAATTTGCCTTTTCAATTCATACGCTTTTTCTGCTTTCGCTTATGCTTCTGCTCTTCCAGTTCAGGAAATTATTTCCGCCAACAAAATGGGCTGCCGAGTTTAACGCTGCATTGACGGTTCCTTTCTTCGACTGGTTAGTTGGCCCATCCGAGGTAAACTTTTTTCTAATCAATTTGTTTACCCTTTAAGTTAGTTGTAATATATTGCGTAGTGTTCGATTGTTGTGATGTACTAGGTTGTGGAAGTAGAGGTAAATGGAGTGAAGCAAAAGAGTGGAGTGCATATAAAGAAGTGCAGGTAGATTTCATGTCTCTTAGATTGCTAATTCAACACTCATCTTTATTTCAATTCCAATACTGTTTCTTTATTATTCTTGCATGTGAAGGTACCTGGAGAATAGTGGCTGCGTTGGAATGTGTGTCAATATGTGCAAGATTCCTACACAAGATTTTTTCACTAATGAATTTGGACTTCCCTTAACGATGAATCCTAGTATGTCTTCTTCCCTTTCATTACTAAAATCCAGATGCTTGATTACATAAATATATGACTTACCCAAAAAAATGAAAAATTAAGCGAGATGGTTTTAACCAGGCTTAACTGAACATAATCTCAGATTTTGAAGACATGAGTTGTGATATGATATATGGGCAAGCACCACCCACGTTTGAAGAGGACCCTGTTTCAAAACAACCATGCTATAAGGATATGTGTAAGTATGATTCCTTGGTGTCCAATGAGTCAAATTAAAGCCTTCTGTGTTCTAACAAGGTAATAATAACACTTGCAGGTTCTGTGGCAACACCAAGCTCTAGTGTGTGTCCTAAACTACAGGCATGAGAAGCCACTTCAGTCCCATTTTATTTTTAACAGCAGAATTAAGGTCTAGTAAGCTTCTATTTTTACCTGAGGGGCTACCTGTCTAGAAAATTTTACTTTTCTTCTCACAAAGTTATTACATTCTCATACGGGAGGTTACTGTCTACACAATACTTCATGTAAATTTGTACCTAAACTGTCAAATATCACTAGCTAGATTGTACTACATTGTTCGCCAAAACTACGTGTTATTTTTTGTTCTTTTTTCACATGAACAAGGTGGTTAATTTCTGATATTATTTAACTTTCTTAACTTAATTGATTAATAAAAATATTCCTTTTAAATAGTACAAATTTGAATACAATTTTCATACTGTAAAGCAGGACGAGACTTAAAAAAATAAAAAATAAACATTAATATTCCACCGACACACTGCATTTGCAATCTAGTTGTGCACATTACCATACCCATTCTTTTGATATGTTTCTTTCCTTTATATACCCCCTTCCACGTGGCTTTGTTTATGCAAATTTGAGCAGATTACCCCATGTTGAAAAGAGAACCTCTGCTCCACTTGTTATATTCTGATCAAACTCTAGTTCGTCTAGAGATGTTGTATGTAAATCATAAACCAGTCACCCATACTCCTCATCAAGAATTCTGATAAACTCTTTGTGGAATTTTGATAAACTCTTTTTCCAGAATTCAAAACCTAATTTTGAAGAAAGAACAATGTCACATAATTGGGCGAGTACTGTTGGGTGGGTTTAAAAAGAACAAGCCTTTCATACCAATGTAAACGCTCTCTATGTAAGACACCTTGAAAGATGAAGCTATTTAGGAATCTTCTAGATATCTTCTCTTGCCATGCTTGAACAACTTCTACTTTTGTGAGTTATTCTGAGGCCTTCTTTCCCATAAAAGACATAACTCTAACTATAAAGTTTTGGGTCATTGCCATACTTGGTCAGTGACGGTCACAAATTGTTCTTTTATTGCCTTCAAAGCTTTTAGATTCATTGCCAGCAAACACAAACACACTTTATTTGGAAATACCTGTCTAGAAAGTCTATCCAAAGTCTATCAAGACTCTATTAAACTCTCCTTGAATTTAAACATGAATACACAGGTCTTTTTAGACTAAGGACATGAAACCTCTTTGTTGGAACAACCCTAGAAAGGGGTTAAATTTATCATTTGACTATTGTCTTAAACAACTAGATTAGGTCATCTAAGTGAACAAGCAAGCAAAAACAACAAAGCTCAATTTTATACTAGTTTACCTAAAGACAAGTTATATTCAATTATGCCTTAAGAAAATATTTTAAGAGGTTCCACTAATTAAATGAATTATTGCAATTAGTAGAAACCAATCTTTGTTATCTTGTTTTAATCTCCCCTTAAAACTAAGACATCAAAATAAAAAACAAAGAACTCTTAAAAAAAAGGGTATTTTAATCTTACAGGGTTTACTTTACAATATGAAGAAATACAAGTGTGTAAAGTTTAATTGTTTGAATTAAGGAAAAGATAGTAAAAAAAAAAAGAAAAAATTTATAGAAATTTATGAGTAATATGATAGGTGTAGTTGATAAAATAATTTTTTTAATTGATAAATTTCTAGTTAAATTTCATTTAAGATTGAATATAATTAATTTATTGGGTATGATTGATTAATTATTATTATTATTTTAATTGAAAAAATTATAAAAGTATCAATTATTTTAAAATTAAAATAAAATAAAAAAATAAACTATTATTATTTTCTAATTTTTTTAGTATTATAATTTTAATGTTATTATTATTATTATTATTATTATTATTATCATTATTATATATGATTTATTATTATTATTTATAGTTTTTAATATTGGCATTATCGATATTTTGTTTTTATAATTGTCTTATCTTTATTATTACTTTATAGTTTATCATTTTTTATTTTTACTAATATTTTATATTATTTTATAATTTTATTAAATTTATTATTATTTTAATTTTTAGTATCATTATTAATTTATTTATGATTAATTATATTTATTTTATTATAATATAAGGATATATTAATACATTACTAAATTAATTATATTAAAAAATATAATAAAATTTTGTTTCTTCGCAAGTTTTCGTAAAGGAGCTAGGAAATATTGTTTCAACATCTTCTTCTTGAAATTCGATTTTAATTAATATTTTATTTATGGAAATTCTAAGTTTTTTTGTGTTTTTTTGATATGCATCTTTTTCAGGTGAAACAAACACACTCTAAGTATCTATTAAATGAGATGTTTATTTTTTACTTCTTTCTAAGTGTATAAAAAGGTTGATTAAGACTAAAGAAATTAATTAAGAATTCTATTTAATAAAAATAATAATTAAATTCTCAACAAGCATTCAAATGTAATACTTTTTTAGAAAATAAATTTCAAAATGACCAACAATAAAACAATAAATGTTACAAGAAATTTAAGAACAAAACTTTATTAAAACAATCCTCAGGAATCATTGTGAAATGGAAAGAGAGTCAACTTAAAGAAGTTTAGTCTTCCACTTGAAAGACATAAGCAAAAGAATTATAAAAGAGAATAAAATTAGGTTGAGAGTGTGTTATTCGGCATGGTCTCTCCTTCTACCTCTAAAATCTGAAATCTTCAGTTTCAAATATCCTTTCTCCAATAATTCAACTCATAATTATGTCTCAAATATTACTTTTACAATTTGCAATTATCAGATATTTCATTTTGGGTCATAAATTAACTTGTAAATATCTTCTTTCAAATTACGTTGCAGATTTTCATTCTTGCTTTTCTTTTAGATATTTTGTTTCTAAATCTTGTTCAAGGTATGCACATCAGATTTTGATTCAATTCAGCTTAGTACAATCAAATCTGTTGCAGAGATATTATGAAATAATCGAAGAAGATCCTGTTTCGTTTTACCCTATTCTTGACACGTTGAACAGGGGAATCTTATTTGCAGAAATTAAGAGAATATCTTTGTAGAAGATATATGTTGAAACAAAACTTGCTTCTTTAGAAGGTAACATATTCATCGAACGCGTGTCTTTCGTTTTTTAAAATGGTACACTCAATTATAGACTTTTAGAAAAATCGTCTAATAATATTATTTGCAAAGACCATCTAATGTGACCGTCTAATCTATGTCAAACCCAATTAAATCTTTCTACACCTTCTTCTTTAGTTCAGAATAAAGCAATTTTTCTATCATATTACGATTATTATTATACTTATTATAATTATTATTATTATTAATATTATTATTATTCTATTATTATAATAATATTACTGTTATTATTATTATTATTATTATTATTTATATTATAATTATAAATATTATTATTATAAATATTATTATTATTAATAAATGCTTGGTCCATTTGTTTTATTTGAATTTCTCTTAAATTTATCCTTGAGATGATGATTGAGTTTTCTTGAATATACCTCCTCATAGGATTCATTAACTTTTTTATCTCAAATTTCAATTTCTTAAATATATATATAGTACCTTTTATACTTTCTTAAATTTTTATATTTTATATTTCATGTCTTTAAGATTTTAAATTATCATATTTCATTAATCATAGATAGATTATATTATCTCTTTCAAGTCATCTCTTTTAACCTTGCATTAACCTTTTTTAGTAAATAGTCTTAATAAGTCATGTGAATTGTTTTAACTTTTTTTTTCTCTTATAAACAAAATATATTATTGATATTTTTTAATCAATATATATTATATATTAAAAATATAAATTTTAAAGACTAAATCAACTGCAGCCAAGTTAAAAATTATTCTATTACAAGTTAATGAGACTTGATTCCATTAAAAAATTACATTTAAGTTAAAACTACTTGGTTTGGTTAAGACTTTATTAAATTTGAGATCATTTGAAAGTATATGATTACTACATAGTATCTTTATAATATTTGATACAAAATTAGTTTAAAAATAAACGACCATTATTATAATATGAAATATTATTTGAAAATAAATGACTATCATATTCGATCATTGAGCATAGTACAAATGACCATCATATTGGATGAAAAAATTTCAAAGTTATTCGAGATTATTTTAAAATAAATAACCATCACATCAAATGAAAAAACTACAAAATTGTACCAGATTATTTAAAAATAAATGTCACTATATCTGATCATAGTATGAAGTTGTTTGATAATAAGTGATTGTCATCCAAAGTCATTTAAAAAAAAAACCATTATACCAGATCAACATAATAAGATAAGTCAGTTTCAAAATAAATAAACAACTCAAAATAAAACTCTCAAAATATTATCAGATCAAAATAATCTAACTACTACAAAACAATAGAACCAATTCATCCATCCATCCATCTACCAGTACTTCCTTTATATATTTTGAGCATTGAGACTTATATATCTAATCACATAATAATATCATATTCAATAAAATTGATTAAATTAAATATATTTTATAATAATTGATTCTATAACAAATATTCATCAATCAATCATGAGAATAACTTAATCTCAACCAAAAAAACTCATAAATATAAATCAATCTAAAATTTTCTATAAATGAATATCTCTTCAATATATTTAACAAAACTTAACAATCATTGTGTATAAAAAGAAATCTCTTAAAACCAATCTTACTTTATCTCGAAAAGGTCTTTTATCTCAATTCTGATAATAATAACATTAGGCTTTACCATTTTACACATGTTTCATTAATTATAAATGAATAATATTCTTTCTATTAAATCATTCTTAGATCAACAACTATGTTTTACATTTTTTTTTTTTAAAAAGCCCTACCGAGCCATGTGAACTTGTCAATGTATTGTTACACTTATAAAGCAAAACATGCAATCTATAACTTTTAATCAAAATATATCTATGCATTTTGAAATATAAATTTTAATTATATTTCAGAAATTAAAACTTATTATATTGAAGATAGCAGTAATTTAATTATTTTAACCTTAAAGGTTTTCTAAAATAATGGAAATGTAAACGAGAAGGGCAGCAGGGAAAGTTGGGAGTCATTAAAAGGGGACAATAACCATAAGTTTACCGGTGTTGTGAGAATATCGAGTTGACTGACTAGTTTGGTGTGTTGTCGATTTACATAATCGATTGCATTGCCGACTATTCGACGCTAATAGCCAGACCAATTGGCAGATCTGATCTATCCGAAGGTTTCACCAACGCCGACGGTGACGAAGATGGGGTCTTCACCTTGCTCCTTCTTCCTCTTCCTCCTCCTCCTACTGGGCCTCCTCCCCTCCTCCCTCTCAGAGATCCGCTTCTCCGAGGTCCGAAACGACGATCGCCGCATCGTTCCCTTCGACCAGTTTGGCTTCACCCACAGGGGTCGCCTTGAGCTCATCGTCTCCAGAATCTCCCTCTCCAATTCCAATTTGGACCTCTCCAAGGTCGGCTTCTTTCTCTGCACCCTCGATTCCTGGCTCCACGTCCTCCAGCAGCTGGAAGATGGTGAGATTCGCTGCGCCCTTCAATCGGATCTCGTCAAGTCCGTCTACACCTTCAATTCCCTCGACGGCAAAGACTCCTTCAACGCCGACTACAACGAAACCGACGCCGATCAGTACAACCTCGTCTTCGCCAACTGCCACCCACAGCAGCTCAAAGTCACCATGGACGTTAAATCCGCCATGTACAATCTCGACGGCAAGAGCAACAGCCGCGACTACCTCTCCGCCGGCAGAACCATCCTTCCCAAGGTCTATTTCCTTCTCTCGCTCGTCTATTTCGCCCTCGCCGCTCTCTGGATCAGCGTGCTCTACAAGAAGCGATTGACCGCGTTCCGCATCCATTACTTCATGCTCGCCGTCGTCATCTTGAAGGCCTTGAATCTCCTGTGCGAGGCCGAGGACAAATCCTACATCAAACGCACCGGCAGCGCCCACGGCTGGGACATCATCTTCTACATCTTCAGCTTCCTCAAGGGCATTTCTCTCTTCACTCTCATTGTCTTGATCGGCACCGGCTGGTCCTTCCTCAAACCCTTCCTTCAGGATAAGGAAAAGAAGGTTCTCATGATTGTCATCCCCCTTCAAGTCATCGCCAACATCGCTCAGGTCGTCATTGACGAGAGTGGCCCCTACGGCCACGACTGGGTCACCTGGAAACAGGTCTTCCTCCTCGTCGATGTTGTTTGCTGCTGCGCTGTTCTCTTCCCCATTGTCTGGTCCATCAAGAACCTCCGTGAGGCCGCCAGGACCGACGGCAAGGCCGCTGTTAATTTGATGAAGCTCACCCTCTTCCGCCACTACTACATCGTCGTCATCTGTTACATTTACTTCACCAGGGTTGTGGTTTATGCCTTGGAGACCATCACCTCCTATCGCTATTCTTGGACCAGTGTGGTTGCTGCCGAGTTAGCCACGCTTGCTTTCTACGTCTTCACCGGCTACAAGTTCAAGCCTGAGGCTCACAATCCTTATTTTGTCATCGATGACGAAGAGGAAGAGGCTGCTGCCGAGGCATTGAAGCTTGAAGATGAATTTGAATTGTAATTCTCTCGAAATACAAAAATATTCAGCTTTTCCCGAGTCGGGTGTTGAACAACTTGGTACCGTGCTCAGCAATGCTCAGGTTTCATCTTAACGACCAGTAGGAATTTTCAAGTTATGGATATAGTCATTATTCATAAATCATTGTGCTATATTTTGTGTTCTGGACTCATGCCAGTTTTTTTGAACTAGTGTCATAATATCCTAAACCCTTGTGTAGTGCTGTGAACATATATTACGTCTAAGTATTGATACGGATACCCTGCAAACATTTTTTGTCTTGATTGCTTTTATTATAATTATCTTCCACGTTCAAACTTCGGTTGCGTTGGAGTGCTCGACCATTAGTTCCATTACTCTAAATTTGTTGGAAACATTGCTGTTATCACTGGACTTCTGAATTTTATTGGAGGTATAGGTAGAAGTGTCAAATCAGCTACACCCCAGAGCTAATTGTATGAAAGAATCAGGGTTGGGGTTCTGGAATTTTGTCGATACAGTAGAAAATCTGGTGTCCTGGGTTTGTGGTTGGGGAGGGGAAATTCTAACGTGAGTTACTTGGGCCCTAACAACATCTGTCCCTCAACCCTCAACACAAAATTGAAGTCTTGTTCTGATGTGAGAAGGAGTGCAGTGAAGTGACACTGCAACTCTGTTACAGAAATGGAGGATTGGATCCTCTGGAGAATGTAAGAAGCAGAACTGGGGCTCTTTTTCGCTCATGAGTCTGTTACAAGCTATTGAACATGATTATGGTCCCTTTCCTTATTAACTTGACTCTAACTAGTTCTAAGACTAGTTGAAAGACTTTCATTCTAATGCACTTTCTCATTTTTAAATTAGTACTATGCAATCTTTGCAAATTAGGTAGTATGTTTTCTTTTGTTACATTGAACTTTAGTGGTGGTGTGTGTATACGCAAGAAAAACTATAAGGTCGTCTACTCTTTCTTCTTATATATTATCATTGTTAGTGAGAAGTACATTGGACATTGTAGTTTCGATTTCACGAGTAATGTTATGATATCTCCGAAATTCATATTATCTCGATTATATCTTTGGAGCATTGTAGAACATCTTAGAGATAATCTCTTACAAGTGATTTCCATTTTTTATTATATTTCTTGAATGGTTCCTTTATTGATTTGTAATTGGTGATTTGTATTTATTAAGAAGACAGGCACAATCAGTAACCCTTGTCATGACATTGACAATGTCCAATTATGGTCCAATGTGCACAGCATGTACTAGTCAAATGAAATTTACTACGAGCGAGGTAATAAAAGTCTAAATTGCGAATTAGGATTTATAAATTTATCTTCTCAAAACAAATTCCTAAGGTTTGCATTGATTACGAGTCCCACAAAAAAATTTAGAAATAGATTTTATTTTACGGAAGAAGCTGTAAGATAGGAAGAATTCCCACCGGTTGGAATTTTAAGCCAAAATGAAGAGTCGTTGGATAAATATCTTTAGCATTTTGTGTTCTTTCAACATGTTTTTTTTGTTATCTTGTATCATATTTAAGTTTTGGATGATGAGGCCATATTTGGGTGGCTGTCTGAGTTTGACAAGTTATTTTATTTGGATAATAGTTTATCATTGTACTCTGAATAGATGTTGAAGGAGTATAATCCAATTCTTGATATAAAAAGTTATTATGCTTGTGGTGGTCCTCATGTACCAGCAAGAAAATTATTCATAGTTGTGTTCCAAAAAAGAATCTGCATAGGTGTTGAAGGAGTATCAATCCAATGCTCTGATACAAAATGTAACTATGTTGGTGACGGTGCCTTTCGCACCAACACACAATATTTTCCGTAGTTATGTTCCCAAAAAGAATCTCAATCGCTATTAATTTATCTCTCTGAACTTTCTATACCATCCTATGAAGGAGTATCAATCCAATGTTCTGATACAAAATATAACTATTTGGTGACGGTGGGTCACGTACGAACACAGAATATTTTCCATAGGTTTGTTCCCAAAAAGAATCTCATTCGCAGTTAGTTTTATCTTTGTGAACCATCTATACCAATTTTATCTTTCTGAACCTTCAATACAGGTCCCGTCACTATTCATTTCTGAATCTAACTTCTTTTCACCCGCTGGCTCCTTTGCTTATTTTTGTATGGCCAATCTGATGACACCCAGTCTCTTTGGTCTTGGTTTGTGGCCTTCTGAGATGTGCTCGGCTGTGTTTTTGGTCTGAATTGTTATGATTATTGTTACATATCATATATAGATTAGAAATATGATCAAATTATAGTATATAACTGAATGTAAATTTTATCTTACAAGTTTCGTAAGGTTAAGTTAATCTTAAAATTCATTTTCTAAGATAATACAAGAGTCGATTGGATCTATTGTTCTAACCACTGTCAAGTTGTTTTCAGACCTCCCATAAAAATCTATTTTCATGCTATTGATAGTCAATCATTGGGTTTAAAATTCTCTTTTTAAGAATTTCTAAGCTGCCCGGTCAGTCATAAATGCAGTATGGCCCTTGTCTTTGTCCCGAATGAAATCAAACACTCAATCCCCTACCTTTGTCCTTGACCTTGTTTTTGTTCGAGATGTAGTTTTTGCTTCTTTTAGTCCGTGTATTACCTAATTTTTCACAAGTTCGAAGCTTAGTAAACTTTTATCAGAGGAAAAAGTTTAGAATATCTAAGAAATATCTTATGATATGTTGATCTTATCCTTAGACCATTTTAGAGCATCTTATATGATCTATCATAAGTGATTTCTATCTTTCCTTAAATTTCTGAATTTGCTTTCTTATTTAATTTGATTAGCATTAGGAGTTATGGACTAGAGACTACTCTGCCTTTGGTTATATTTTAATGTGCAATGTGAATTAAGATTTGCTTGAGCAGCAAGTCTAATATGAAAATTTGTAAGTCGTTTAGCCCCAATTTTTGGAATCCCATGTACCTCAGTATATACAAGGATGTTTGTTCTTTATGAAATGAATGCCAAATAAACATCTGACAGTTTTCTAGTTTGCGGGTCAATGATTATACACATTTCAAGTTTTTGACAGAGATGGTTGTAGCTTGGAAATTATTGGTTAGTAATCCTAGTTGGGCATATGGTACTGCATGCTCCTGATATTTGTCTTTCTAAGTGTTACATTGGATTTGGACTTGATTATTGAAAAACTGTTTGATTCTGCCCCTTCCTAGTAAATGGTAAAACCTGTGAAGTTCAGACACCTCATTAAAGAGGCATATTCTTGTGTCTTAACACGTATCAAATACCTGCACCGATACGATACTGGTACAAAATGTATCAGCAGAGTGTCCATGGGTGGTGAGATACATGAAATTTGAAGCCCCCGCATATTTCACAATTCTGTAGCATTTGTCGCAAGGCTAAAAGAAACAAAGGATTAAATAAATTTATTTGTACGAATGCTGGAACGTAACATTATTAAGATTAACATGGTAATACAGGCGTTAATTAAAAAGTGAACTAAATTAATACATTCAAAAACATTGAAAAGACTTTTGAAATGCCTATTTTAGTACAGGCTAATTTTCGAATTACGAAAAATTTACTTTAACTAAATTAAATAAACTCTTGACTAAAGTGATACTGTGCTATCTAGTTTGTCTATTTTTTATTTCAGCATTTTGATGTCACTTTTTACCTAATGAACCATTCAAATATGGCTTGCTAGACTTGTTCGTTTTGCCTTTTTTGTTAATCACAATTAAAAAAATAATCAAGATAATTAATTTAAGCTCCATTGACGTTTCCTAATATAAACTTAAATAAAAAATTATATGTAATGGAGATATTTAAAAGTTTAATTTTGATTTAATATCGGATAGAATGCGATTTTTTACGTCATAATAAATATTTTGGTTTTTACTCGAGACAATTTTGTTATTTTAAAGTGTGTGTAGATATTACATAATTGTGTTGTATCATGTTATTTTTTTTTTTGAAAAGTTAAAATATATTTTTGTTCTAAAATCTTGTATCGGAAATTTGTTTAATCCTTTATCTTTCAAAATCTTGAGTAGTTAACTTTCAAAATCTAGTCATTTTCTTCTTCCGTCAACTCAGAAGTAAAAGTATTCACAACTCTTTTTATATATAAACAACTAAAACTTTTACAATAGTAAAATCTGAGTCGGTTAATGATGTTTTGATATATATATATATATATTAAAAAGTAGCATGTTAATGGTTGTTAACTTACCAATTTTCTTATACCTTACTATAAATTCTCATATTTATTAGAATAGATAATTAGGTAAATTTTTTTCTCACTAAAATTTATTGATTTTTAAAATACGTTCACATAACAATAACAAATAACAATAAATAAATAAATAAAACAATTGTATTACAATAAAAAGTTCTACACATAAAAAATATCTCAATAAAATATAACATGTATTTCAAAAAGTATACAAATCTTTACATATCAAATTTAGGAATAAATACATTATCTACAAGAATATAAGATATATGATCTAATACAATCTTAACACTACTAGATATTCTCTATTAGAAGTCTTTTATATTTTTCATCAAACGATTATGATTTAAAATAAAATTTTCTATCTTAACTTTAAATTATGGAAGAGTTTTTTGTGCATCATCTTCCTTTATTTTCAAATAAAAGGTTAATATGCTCCATGAAATATTTAAATCTCAAACTTGACAAAAACGTTGTAAACACATTTATAAGACTGTCCTTTTATACTACCTTACAATTTTGACCTCTTTAGACTCAATAATGTCTAAAACAAAATGTAGTCTAATATGAATGTGTTTAGTTCTTTCATGGCTTATCTAATTATCAACTAGATGTATGACACTTTGAATATCACAATAAATAGTCACACAACCAAGCTCTCCAATAATTTCCTTCAACCCAAAACATTTTTCACTCATTTTGTGAGCGTAATATACTCAATTGATGTAGTAGATAAAGTCAACACTGATTGAAATTAGCTTTTAAACAAATTGTAATTCTAAGTAGTGTGAAAGCACATCCAAAATTTGACTTTCTAGTATCAACATTACCTACATAATTTGCATAAGTGAACCCTTATATAACTTCTCCACTATAGGTAGATTATTTATACATCAGTTCAAATGATAATGTTTTGTTCTAGTATCTTAACACCCACTTGAAAGCCTCCCAATGAATATGTCCAGAATCCACCATTAACTTGTTGACTACACTAGCAAAATATGTTAATTTTGGCATGCTAAACATCATCTCATACATGACGCTCCCTACTCGTTAGAATATGGAATAGTCTTCATTTCCCTCCTTTCTTCCTCAAAACTAGGAGCTTGAATAATTGAGAGCTTTGTGTAATGACTCAAAGATGTACCCACAAGTTTAGATTTATGCATTCTAAACCTTTCAACAATTCTTCAACAACACCTAATATGCTAACTTAAAAAGAGGTGAACTTTGAACAAACAATGGTAGAATTAAGCATTTCCAATCAAGATTAAGATGAAAAATCAAGAAAAAACTCAAATAGATATGGACTACTTTTAAATGAAAGAGATAATGACAAAACTCAAAGAACTCTAGAAAGAATGAAAAACAAAAATTAAAGGCAAATTTAGATTTAAGCACAAAAGAGTGTCCTAATGAATAACTCTAAAATGTGAGTATAGAATAAAAATAAAGTACAAGTTGAATAAAAAAACAATTAAGTACACACTATCATTTCAACTTGGAATTAAAAAGAATTTTACAATGTAAGATGTTCACAACACAAGTCAAGTCATAAGACTAACTAAATGTAAAAAAAATTGCATCAAAGAGTGTTCTTTATGATGAGAGTTGCTCAAGTTCTTTTGCTTTTCTCTTATGCATGTCTTTGTTATCATTGTCTTCTTTCTTTTCTTTGATTTTGTTTTCTTTTCCTTTCTTGTGAAACAATGCCTTTTGTTTTTCTCAAATCAATTCAAAAGCAACTCAAATCTTTTTTCTCCAATTCAAAGTCCAAAATCAACAAGCATAGTGTACAACATGTTTTAAGCAAATGATTAAACCAAAACTCAATGAAAAGGGCTTAATAGCTCTTGGAATGCACTATTATAAGGAGGAAATTTGTCTTAGAAATGTGCTAATGATCTAATAACAAAAGAAGAACTCATAATAAGAAGAACAAGCCAAGCATGTTTCGATTTTCATGATTTATTAGAAAAAAATGAAAAAAAATTTAAGATTACTTCCAAGGAAACAATGAACATGTATTGAACTAAAAATGACTCTAAACAACTTGGAAGATTAATAAAATCAAAGCTAAAAAGTTATAGGTATAGGATACGAATTCAAACTAGGTAAGAAAATTCAAGAAAGACATGTTATAGAATTCCTAGACAACATGCAATTGATTCAAGAAATAGGAACAAAATAATGGATCAATTAAGTACAAAAAGAGACATAGGAAAGTAAACTAAACTAAAATAACTCAAACGAAAATAAGAACAAGACATAAAACTAAATAAGAAAGAAAAAAAAGAGAAAACTTATCTCTTGAAGACCTCCAAACATAGTTTCTGATGCCAAAATGATGGAGACATCTTCTCTCCCGTGCAACAAAAACTCTAAAGGGATTGAAAAGTTATTAAAACTATGAAGTTTCTAAGAAGAAACTCAGTTTGCTTCTATTTCAAGAAATATTCCTTAAAGAATAACTAAAGAGAAAATTACTTCCATGTTGACTTTAGAGAACAAGAGAACGGTTAATAACAATTCAAATCTTATTCAATCAAAGATCAATGTTACAAAAGGTAAGGAGTTCTATACATGTGACCTATCTCCCTTACAAGTTTGACCAAATCAATGTGGAACTAAAAGAATACAAACATAGGATATCCTAGAACAAGAGAAGAGCATCTAAACGAGCCTAAAAGTGGCATGTTCCAAGTGTTGTGGGACTAAAACTATAAAGTGGCAACTAGTAAGGGATTTTCACATAGTGATAGAAAAATATATCACAAACTGATAAATGTGTCTTGTTTTAAAGAATGTGTTCTTACTCTATGATCTTCTTCAAGATATTTTTTTCTATTTGTAGTTGCCCATGCAAGACTTAATTAAGGTTCTAAACATCTCACTTATGACTTTATAAAATCCTAAAAATTACAAAGAAAAATAAAAACATATACAATTTGTACAAGACTAAGAAAAAAAAGAAGATTTTCTAGTGTTTAACTCTCCAACATAGAAGAACCTTCAACTTAAGTCTTCACTTTCAAGCTTGTGTTTGTACAAGCAAAGATGTAGAGATGCATTAAATGAACTTCATACAACATTAAATGTTTATATATTTTTTAAGCAACATTTCAATATGACTTATCAAGCTTAGGCTAGAGAACTTTCACCCAAAATAGAGCAAAGCAAGAGACCGTAATAGGTAGATAGTCTTTTTAGGATTGATATAAGTCGTGTTAGGATGCTTGTTGGTGTATATCAACTTTAGTATATCCTTCAAGAGATCTTTGATGTCAATATGAGATTTAAAATATCTTTTTGGTAGACATAAAGATGAAAACATTCTCTATAACACAAAATAAACACGTAAAGAATTTTGTAAAATACAATACTAATATAAAACCATATGCATATTGTCTAATTAAGACTTCGTTTATTGGATGAAATAAAGAAATACAATTTTTTGTAACATCTTGTATCTTACATTATTTGTTTTAAAAATTATTATTTTACAAACAAAATATATTTATGATTATAATTTGTTGTTCATCAACTTAATTAAAAGTATCAAGAGTTTGTTGTACCTTAGTCTAATAATATACATGAATTATGTAGTGTCTAACAACTTAGAATGACTAATGAACAATCTAATAACCTAAAATTTACACAAAACACACATTAAAAAGTTTATGTAATAATATATATATATATATATATATATATATATATATATATATTCAATACTTTTTATCATTGAAAAGGAATTTGAATCTCAACAATATTTAAAAAAAATATTATTGAATTTGCAAGAATGAAAAACATATAAAAGAAAGAGAAAACAAAATATATATCTCTACTATATTAAAAATAGTGAAAGATCTACACTCTGAGATCATTATCAAAACTACATATACAGAGTAACATTAAGATCATACACACTAATGATAATAATTGTTAAAATAAACTTTTTTAGTATGTTATGATTAAATCATCGAGGTATAACAAATTATTGTTAAAAACATAATTTAAATAATTCATAATAATTATAAAGTTAAATAAATTTGTAATACCATTCATTCATATTAATTTTTTTACATCTAAAAGATTATCAAATGATTCTACCTCCAACATTTAATAAATGTGTTAATAGTGGTAACATTTTATAAAAAAATATTATAAAAATGATACCACCTTCACATATTTGTATGAATTAAGAATAATTCATAAAATTAGCATATAAAAGAATATTCTAAACTTGTCATATATATATATATATATATATATATATATATATATATATATATATATATATATATATATATATATATATTTTTTTTGTATATA
>Ga0099824_1004468_pt1 | contig 20140 bp, 14 predicted proteins | sample SiratrowhiteBW_FD_76837 | JGI IMG/M metagenome (GOLD analysis project Ga0099824, IMG submission 76837) | Root nodule microbial communities of legume samples collected from California, USA - Siratro white BW | ecosystem: Host-associated > Plants > Roots > Nodule | place: USA: California... | reverse complement strand
ATCAAAAAAAAAGGCTGTTGTCTCCTTATCCCGCATGTTTGAAAAAGGAGAAAAAAAAATGTTAGTCTCATCTCCGGGGTGGGAAAAAAAAAAAAAAAAAAAAACAGAAGGAGGTGTGGGAGGATCTCATGCTAAAGAAAGTCCTAGAAGACGTGACAAAAGACCCACTATCGAGGCCAAGGTTTCACATACATTAAAAAACCTTGTACAAAAACCGAGTGGTAATTTCCTCCTCCTCTGATCTCACTCCTCTTCTTCTTGAGGAGTTTCACTCCTCACCTAGAGGAGGCAACTCAGGGTTTCTGAGAACTTACAGAAGAGTGGCAGCTAATCTATATTGGGTTGGAATGAAGAAGACAATCCAGAAATTTGTGCAGGAGTGTGATGTATGTTAGAGGCAAAAATATTCAGCATCGTCTCCCTTGGGGTTGTTGCAACCGTTGTCCATACCGGATCAAATCTGGGAGGACATTTCTATGGATTTCATTTTAGGCCTTCCTAAATCTAAGGGGTTTGACACTATATTGGTGATAGTGGATCGCCTATCCAAATATGCTCATTTTATTCTATTAAAGCATCCTTATACAGCGAAGAAAGTGGCAATTATCTTTGCTAAGGAGATAGTGAGGTTGCATGGGATGCCACGTTCGATTTTGAGTGATAGAGACCCCCTCTTTGTGAGTAATTTTTGGCAGGAGCTTTTTAAATTACAGAAGAGAGTGCTTAAGATGTCCTCTTCATATCACCCTGAGACTGATGGCCAAACGGAGGTAGTCAATAGGTGCTTGGAAACCTATTTGAGATGTTTTGCTACGGAACAATCAAGAAATTGGTCAGAATGGTTAGCTTGGGCTGAATTGTGGTACAACACCACATTTCATGTGTCTACAGGCACTACTCCCTTTGAAGCAGTATATGGTCGAAAACCTCCTATAGTGATCCGATTCTTGAGGGGAGAAACCAAGGTGGAAGCTATAGCGGAAGAACTAGAGGATCGAGATGAGGCCCTAAAACAACTCAAATATAACCTCTCCAAAGCTTAGGAACAGATGAAACGATATGCTGACAAGAGAAGAATAATGAAGGAGTTTGACATTGGTGATTGGGTGTATTTGAAGTTGAGACCTCATCGGCAACAATCAGTGGTTCGTAGGATTCACCAAAAGTTGGCCCCTAGGTACTACAGACCCTACAGAATCGTGGAGAAACTAGGAACGGTTACTTATAAGTTGCAATTACCACCCTCTTCACGGATTCACCCAGTATTCCATATATCCCAACTCAAGCAAGCAATGGGGAGTCAAGAAGCTAACATGGAACTCCCTAAGGAGTTAGAAGCAACAGATGAGGAAGTTATCCTTCCAGAGAAAGTATTGGCAAGGAGGGATTGGGTGAAGGGAGCACACATTGAGAAACAAGTTCTAGTACAATGGAAAGGAGGTACTGCTGAAGATGCCACATGGGAAAATGAGACCCACTTATGTAGTCAATTCTCTCAACTCAGCCTTGAGGACAAGACTGTTCTTCCTGACGGAGGCAGTGGTAGAACACCTTCAATAGAGTCCATTAAGAGCCCAATGCAGCAAAGGCCGAAGATATGGAGAGTGTACACTCGTAGGGGTAAAGGTGGACAACCAAGGGAGAGTTAGTTAGAGGGGTTGAGCTGGCGAGTGAGTGGAGGGACGAGTATTAGGAGCAAAGGAGTGAGAATAAGGGGTAGTTAGGTATATTGTAATTTTGTAATTTTGGAGGACAGAGAAAGATCTTCTCTGAGGAGCATTTGCTCTGGTTTTGCCTGAGTGGCTTTTGTTATTGGGTTCTTTTACGGAAATACAGTATTATTCAGATACCATTCTCTATCACCTAGTTTTCCACAAGGTTTTAAAGAGACATAAACAAATAACAAAGTCTGCAGGTTCTCGAAAGCTATTTATGGGAGGTTTGCAAAGGTCATGATGGAGTTTAGGACCAAACATAGCCAAAGAGATTACACTCTCTTTATCAAACATTAAGTGATTTCCATGATCTAATTACCATCCTAGGAATGAAAGACGTGTATTCTTTAGCTCGAGGGGAGTGTTGAGTTGTAAATGTAGATATTGTAAATATCAGTGTATCATTAGGTTACAATCAAAGGAGTCTATCTGGGAAGTTTTTTCTAATTATTAAAGGTGATTTATTTCCTTCTGTGTAGCTTGTACTATGATATAAATACCTGTGTAATATCATTTTGAAAATATCAATGAAAATCATTCTATTCTCTCTTCAGATTCTGTGATTTTTCAAAAGATTCGTTACAACTTATTACATGCCAAATTAGCTAAAAAAACTCCATTTTTTATTATCATTTGGCCATGTATTTGTCATGACCAAACCATGGAAAAAGCATTAATAGAGAAAAAGAGAACTGAGAAACAGCAATTTATGTGAGACAAAGCACCGTAGGCAAGGATGCTGGGGCATAGGTATCATCATCCTCTGCAATGACCAGAATCTCATCCCCTTCTTGTAGAACATAGGAGTCATCTGGATTCAAAATAATTTTACCACCATATGATGCAACTTTGATTCCACAAGGAATTGCAGCAGGAAAGCTGATTAATACATCCTCAAATTGCATGCCTTCCAACTGTGGCCATCTTTTGATGTAGAATTCACAATTTTCAAATCCTAGTATGTCTTCCCAAATCTGCCAAAGAGAGCTCAAGAATTATTTAGAAAAATCTTAACGAAAGGATAAGTTTTATTAGAGAGAAGATCAATATCTCATCTTCAACTGTATTGCAATTGCAAAAAGAAAACAAAGCAGAACAAGGCCAACCCAATAAAACTCCCCAGTCACTCTACAAATCTTAAAGAGAAAAAGGTAGCACGGACAAAACACCAAAAGGAGGCAATAAGGCAAATCCTATCTAACAAAAATGGAAGGATAGGGAAGAAGATCACCCAAAAAAATACAAGTAATACACTATACAAACAAACAAGCAAGCATGTACATATTCTTGTTGAGAATTAACTAACTTGAAACCAATAATCGAGGATTTTTCACTGGATTAACATTATGAATTATGCAACTTAAGAACACCATGAAATGGTAGTAGATGATGACCTGTGCAAGTCCAGGCTGCCGAGCACACTGAATCATCAAGCGACCAATGACATCATGAGCTACAACAGTTTCAACAAGATCACCACCCACAAGTTTAACAAGGACCTCATTGTCTAGATCACTCAATTCAACCACTATGTGCCCTCGTAATCCTTCTTTTACTCCAGTCAGACTTAAGACCGTTCTCAATGCACGGGCATCACTCTGTACCAACAAAAAGTAAGTTAATGGTTGCCCACCCTTATTAAACTTGGAGCAGATCATTAATCAATCAGACCTGATCAGCATTCCCATCTTCAGCAAGGACTATTATTGCACGTGCTTTTGAAACGGAAACCTGAATATGACATGGTTTTAGCAAGCAAATATACAAATTAAGACAGGGCAACATCTTCCACCAAAAGTGAACATTTATGCAATAATATACCGTAACAAGTGAAGAAAAATAGCACAAGATTAAAACAAAAAGGCTAGTGGCAGTAAATGGCATTTTGCATAAGAAGTTATCAACAGGTTGCACAGCATAGTAATTAAACCATCAGTCAGTATGCTTCTGATAGATAATGGTCAAAATGTGGAGATTAATGGAAAGAAAAGGAGGAATTTTATTAAATATGCTCTACTCTGGTCTCTCCTCCCAGAACAAATTGACAAACTTAGAATTTACTTATATTTGCTTTCTCTGTTTATATTCTACCTCTGCCACTGCAGTTAAAGAGATAACTAATTAAATATAACAACTTCTCTAAAATTTTTACTAACAAGGCCTAACAGAGTCCGACCCATTTGGCTCTTTTGATTATTCTTATCTCTTCTGATCTGACATATTTTCTAATAAGGGCACACTGCTTGCTAAGAACTAACATCTTCCAAATTGCAATCTGCATGAGCTCTTAAAGCAGCAAAAACAGATTTGGCTAAACACTGATAGCAAGTTTAATTTTGTAGAGTTCTGGCAACTGTAATTGAACCAATTAAAGGGACCAACTTAATCAGTTCAATCCTTCTGATCCCTAAAAGTCAACTTTCCAAACTGATAAACACATCAATGATGTTACAATTTTCACTCTCCTATGTTTTCTATTCATCATGGCTCAGGGCTATACTAAACTTTTATGAAAACAATAAAACTCTACAAAGACGAACATGCCTTCTAGATTGTCTCTCTTAAACAAAGACAAACGTTCCTACCACACGTAATTCCTTGCAGACCTCAACAGGAATGGGGGAAATACAGAATATGCCCCCCGCTATTGCTCTTGAAAATCCTTTAAAATATATGTTAACATCAGAATTCATTATTATACCAGACAAAGAAAATCACAATTCCAAAAGGTTAAAGTAGATCATACACCTTTTTCAGATCAGCCAGAATCAGAGGGCTGCCACTTCTGCATATGACAGATGTTCCTTTGAAATCAAACTCCATTTTTGCAATGTCAAGCTCCATTTCTTCCTTGTCTCGCTCAGCCATCACTGCAACAGTTCCTCCACCCAGACTCTCATTGGCTATGGCAAGCTGATTTAGTAGTGAACCCTGCACATCCAACCACATCATTTGGGGTCAAGACACGTGAGTGTTTAAAAAAAAGTCACCTAAACAGGTAAATCACTTGGCCAAACAGCAACAAATTGATATATGTTTGAATTGTTTATAATGAATTATTCATTAGTTCGTTGAAAATTTTATAAGGACGGTTCCAAGACAAGACAAGACAAACCAACAGATGGTAACACCAGAATCTTACCAATTTATCACTCCAACCAAGAATTAAAGTATGATTTTGCTCAACCACCTCGCTTTTTCCTTTCCTCAGCGAGTCAAATTTTTCAGATATTGCGTCGGACACAAGTCCGAGCATCATTGCAAATATAAGCATCCCACCAAAGCTAATGGAAATCGCAACTAACCTTGGACCAATACCTTGGGAGCTGGCATGATTGCCAGAATCAGCAACGTAGGTCCAAGATAACCATAGGCAATGTGCTAAATCCTCGGTAGTTACCCCAAAAAGGGCCAATCCTCCAAGTAAAATTAGCAACACCGTTGCCACTAACAACACGAGGGGTTTAGCATACGGGTAAACCGATAAAAAGACATCAACCCGATATGCTATTTGCTTGTTTAGAGAAACTCTTTCGGATATATTGTCAGAAAATATTGATTTCGACACATAGTCTATGTACTTGAAAATGATGAGAGGGGTAAAAAGAAGTGTGAAGGAGAGAAAAAGAGCTAGATTTCTTTTGAAATTTCCGCGTAACCCAGAATTAGCGTCTTGAGATGCGGAACTTGTCACGTTCAAGGTGTCCAATTGGTGGCACGAGTGTAATATGAGATTAAGGCCGAGAATATCATCCTACAAAGAAAAGTTAGTTTGGTTCAGTTGTTAAGGATGAAGGTTGAATTAGAGGTGGTGTGGAGATATTGAGGAGCAGAATAGAACTAATCTGATTTGAGGTGAATGAAAGGGAGAGCGTATAATATAGAAGTTGCCTTGCCTGCAACTTAGTGAGTTGACTTTCTAGATGCGCATTACGGAGCAGCAGCAGCAGCAGCAGCAAAAAGAAAACAATAGTCAACGTCTGCACCCACACGGACATAAAACAAGAAACAGTGAGAGGAGAGAGACAGAGAGACAGACCGACAGGAGCAATCTAGTACCTACCAGGAGGGCAAACTGGAAACGAGATTTCGAAAGGGATATAAGGTTATTCTTGGCAGATGACTTAACATTTTCAGTGTCGAAAACCTGAGGTTTGTCGTTAGTGAGAGTGGGAGTCCGGGGAAATTTGACTCTACGACGATGACGGATGCGAGTGAGGCTAGGAGGGGTGTAAGGCTTTGAGTTTGAATAGAATCGATGGCCATACTGCGAGGAAGCGGAGCGCAAGAACGATGGTGACGGGAAGAACCAGTCCCTGCCGGAAGCCGATGTCTCCGAGTCCAGGGACATATTCCAAACTATAGCCTTTCTATTAGTTAACAAAAACTAAATATTTTAGCAGTAGGCTTTAGAAGGAAAATAAATACGGCTGTGTATTTTATTTAACTAGAGAAAAATGAAGCAAGAAAAAATTAAGTTTTCAATTTTTTTCTTCAATTTTCTTATGATATTATAATTTTTTTATCGTAATTTGCACATGTTAATTTTATTACTTATTATAAAATTTTACATCTAGACCAATTTTAATTTTATATAAAATTTATAAAATTAAAATAGAATGTGCTATTTACAAAATGACGATAGTCAATAATAATTGAAAATAATATTTTTAAAATTCATAATATTGACCATGTACAATCTTTTGAAAAATATACGAGGACAGTTAATATTTCTTTTTTTTATTTTATTATATTATATAACTTTCACTTATATGAAAGACAAAAATAATTAATCTCTTTTTTTATATGTTAATTATAGTTGTCTTTTTTTTCAAATTTTTTATCTTTTCATGAATCTCAGTACCATTTAATAAAACGGAACTAATGTAATATTTTTAGTGTCTATTAAAGTTTTTTTTAATCTAAATTATAAGTGAAATTATTTTAGAAATCTATCATATCAAAAAGTATATTGTTTCCTTTTATGTTTCAACTACTCATATGATTTGTTTTCTTTACAAATTAAAATGTTTTATGACTTTTTAAACTATAACTTCACATTTTCATATATATAAAAATTATTGATAATACAAAATAACGTTGCATGTATTTAGAAAATTTTATACCTATGAAACATTTCAACCCCATGATCCTACAACAACTTTGAAACAAAATTTATGTCATTTCTTAGTTGTATTATAGATAACATTATGTATTTGCATCTCATTTCTTGGTTGTCTCTAGAAATCATTATAGATAACATTATGTATTTGCATCTCATACACAAAGCTAGAGACAAGTTATAAATCACTTCTAATATAGGTTATAAATTATTATTGTTACTTAAATTGCCAAAATGATTCTCATTAATAGCTAGTTCAAATCTTAAATTTCTTGATTCATTTCCAAATATCGGGAGTGATTAATGTAGTTGGATTTGCTATGGATAGAGAATGACATAATCCATATTGGTGGTTAAAGCTTTTTCTAACCCATTATGCCTTCACAATTACGTAAACCATTGGAGTAACACTTTGAGCAGGATAAAAAGTATGAATTTTCACGTATCACATCCATAAAGAAGGAAATTCTTCTCCGGACAAACTTGCTAACTATGGAGCTAATAACCAATGTAATAGCCGGAAATTTTATTCCAGACTTCATTAGCAATGGATTTTATAGGAACAAGTTTCAACCATCATTTTATAGGTTTATTAACCAAGTAGGTTTTGGTCTAGTCCCTCACTATCTTACATTTCTTTTCTCTATTTCTTTTATGCCATTTTTGTATGCTACAAATGATTTAGATGCCAATCTAGTTGGAATTATAAGCTATATAGTGATTTTTTGCATACCTTATCTTTTATTAAAAAAAATCTTCAGCAGCACAACTATTTCACCAAGATCATGCTAAATTTGATAACATCCTTTCTACTTACAGCGGACTTGGCGGGAATTCCCCACCTATTTTTCTTCCTTTCCCTCTGTTCTCAGGGTATCTGTAGTCTAACAAAGATCATACAGTCTGACAGACAATAGAAACTACTATCACCACTTCAAGAATATACTGGAGGATACAAGCCATTTCATTCGGATATATCAATTATCCTACAGTGCGTACATCCTCTTGTATTCACTGTTTAAAATCTCTTGGTCTGATGCATGAGACATGGAGAACGATCGACTCTCGGTCCTCAGTTTTGTCTCCTCCATCCTATGCAAAATTACACAATAGCACATGGAGCCAATTGTAGAGAGCATTATCAAACTTCCAATCACTGTAGCATATATTGCAAGCCATCTGGAGTGTGATCCCACCACCACGTATGTAAGAGAAATGAAGGCAATGGAAATGAAAAGGCAAGCCATCCACATGAGCTTGTTAATGACAAAAACAAGCTGCTTTTTTGCCTTTTGCTCAATAACAACTACGGACGTTTGAACCACTACAACTGCCAGAGAGATGAACAATGCCAGGCTGTCAAACACAAAAAATATTAGGAAAGCTGCATTGTTTGCTATATTTGCTTGTCCAAGAGAAAATCCATCTGTTTTGTTTTCGACATATTGACCAGGGACTGTGAAAATGGCTGCAAAAGCAACTGTAGCAATAAGAACGGCAACAACAGTAGCAGAGTTTATTGCATTGTTCAGGCCACTGATGTGTAGTTTTTTCAGCTTCTTTGCAATTTTCTGAACCCTCATGCCAGTCTGACGTGTCTGTTGGAGTTGCGATTGTACATCGTGCTTTATGTCACTGACAGTCTGCTTGAGTTGTTTTGAAGCATTTGGAGGTTTCCCTTGGTCAGTGGAATTAGCAGCTCCAGCATCCCTCAATATGGAGACAAGTTCCGGACTTCCAAATTTTTCTGCAACATCAAGAGGAGTCTCTCCAGCCTTGTTTGTTGAATTGATGCTGATACCCTCCATTGATAACAAGCAGCGAACATTCTACAATTAATAACGACTAGTTTAGAATAAAGCCAACTTTTCTTCATTTATAGGAATAAGCTTTGTCTTTCTAATTAAAAAGCAGAAGAGGTAATACGATTAAAACGGCATGGAATCATGCTGCCCTATGCATAAGTATAAATTCCTACATATTTTTCCTTTGAGTTTACATTCATTCCTTAAGCTTGAATTGCATGTGTGCACGCGCACAATGCAAAACTGCCTCAGTCAAATTCAATGATGCTAGATCAGGAAGGCAAAACTAGAAAACCAATAATCTTAACAAAATCATAAAGCTGTCTTGTGGCCTGGTGATGCAAGACAAAAAGGGGGGTCAATTATTCACTGGGTTGTTGTTCAGACTACTAAAAATGGAGATACTTCATGATACTATAGCAACGGTACTTCAATGTTTAAGTAACAGCGAACAGACATATTGTTAAAAAATGTGTACCATCAAAATAAGCAGAATAAGAATATGGCTAACAATAAATCATGATGAATAAATAAAACGAGAAAAATTCTTGTAATTCTACTGTCTATCATACATAGAACAGGAAGAAAAGATCAAGGCTTAACATTTGTAAGTTAAAATTTGTATTAGTCAACGGTACTTCAATGTTTAAGTAACAGCGAACAGACATATTGTTAAAAAATGTGTACCATCAAAGCAAGCAGAATAAGAATATGGCTAACAATAAATCATGATGAATAAATAAAACGAGAAAAATTCTTGTAATTCTACTGTCTATCATACATAAGAACAGGAAGAAAAGATCAAGGCTTTAACATTTGTAAGTTAAAATTTGTATTAGTCATGCAAAGGGTGGTTATTTATTAGAGTTGGATAACTAAACTGGAACTAATTTGTCCAATAGCTGAAAACAGAAACAAGGAGTTGAAGGAACTAATCAGCATTACTTGGAATAGGAGGCCAGAATGGTACTTGATATACAGATGTTAACCAGTAGATGAGTTAGAATAACCTCTAGACGGTGTCATTTTTCTTTTCTTATTTTGATGGCTCGTTAGTTGTTAGTTGAGCTTGTATGTAATTTAGTTAATGATTCTGGAGCAGGTTTTCCCTTCAAGGTAAGAAAAGTTGAGTAATGATTGTCAGAAACCAATTAAGTTGCAACTTTCACACCAGTCGTGTAGAAAGTTTTACTTGTTTGTATGTCAGTTGGTGCATTGGAAAACAAACTAGTTTTCTACCCTACACGTGTACATATAGGGCCTTGGGGCCATCTTAGTCAGCTTTTAGAATAGCTTATAATTAAAATGCTTAAGAAACAACTTTTGACTAAAATGCTTTAGTGCAAAAGATGTTAATCCAAACTTCAACCCAAATAGCAAATTATTGTTATTCAGAAAAATACTCAAACTTGAGTTCTCACTTTTTATACAGTTCACGAGCTGTATCATTTAGTATCAGTTCCAAATGGCCCACTCGGAAATTGAAGATGTTGGAGACACAGGTTCAGAGTCTTGATGAGAAATTATCTCAATAAGATCAGCTCAAAGAAAGTGAAAAGTATTGGAGGAAACTATCCAACATCTAGAGAAATTGCGCAAACTTTGTCAGAAGTAGAAAATCAACAAAAAGCAAATAAAAACTTCCATGGCTGAAGGCCAGAATCCAGTAACATCCAATAAAAGTGGAGGTGATGGCACATCTTTAGAATTGGACCAGTCCTGGTGGCATTCGTAGTCGTACATAAAAGAACTTCCAAAGAAAGGAACGATTCCACATAATGGCTCCACTCATGAGGTGATATGATCTTCAGGGGATCAATATAATTTAAGATTTTCTTTGTAATTTTTATGTATTTTAATTAAGTAGTTGAATGGGTCACATGGAAAACAAAAACTATAAAAGGATGTACATAGAAATATAATGGTTAGAGATGAATTTTGAAATAAAATTGAATTTTCTTTTTAAGAAAATTTATGGTGTTCTGATTTATAAGAACCCAAATATGATCTTATCAGGATATCCTGTGGCGATCAACCCCATGACTTATCACTCACCTTCTCATCTTTCTTGAGTATGGCATCAATATCCTTTTCCAAAATATCGTTTTCCAAACTGAATATCAAAACGGTCATTTCCCCATATTTTCCCATCAGTTGGTGTCAGAGCTTCGGCCCTTGATATTCAGTAACATTTTCTTCTTTTTACTTTTAAATTATTTTCTTTTTATTTATGGCAAGTACCAATGCTAAAGTTACTCCTCAATTCAATGCATGTCACAAATTGCTTATTAATGATTTTGTTTCACAAATGGAGAGGAAATCCAAGGACAACTTTGAAGAAAGAAGAAGGAAGGAAAAGAAAGAGCAAAGATATAAAGATAAAGAGAGAATGTTCGATGATTATTGAAAAAGACACGCTATGTTTGTGATGAGAGAAAAAGAGATGGAGAAAACGAAAAACAAAGAGCTAGTAGGAAAGAAAATCAGTGAAGAAAAAGAAAATAAAGAGAAGGAGTTGAGAGAGAAAGAAAATAAAGATAAGGAGTTGAGAGAAGAAGAAAATAAAGAGAAGGAGTTGAGAGAAAAAGAAAATAAAGAGAAGGAGTTGAGAGAAAAAGTAATTAAGGAGAATAAGAGAGAAAAAGAAATTAAGGAGAAAAATACAAAAGAAAAGAGAAAAGGAGAAATAGATGAACAAAAAGTGATCAAGAAAAAGAAAGGAAATAATAATTATAAATATTTCTTTTATGATTGTGCATATATTGTTGTTTCCTCGATTCAACAATGTGGAGAAGAGTGTTGAATGAGAAATATCAATAACACGTCATTTGGTATCAACCAATCAGTCGTGTTTGCAAGGATTGTAGTTTTGGGATGGAAAATAAACAAAAGGATGATCTTTGATCCTAGAATCATGTTTCTCTTGGAAGAAGTGTACTCATGACATTCGAGGACGAATGTCCTTAAAGAATGAGGGAATGATATGATCTTCAGAGAATCAATATAATTTAGGATTTTCTTTGTAATTTTTATGTACTTCAATTAAGTGGTTGAATTGGTCACATGGAAAAAAAAAACTATAAAAGGATATACTTAGAAATATAATGGTTAGAGATGAATTTTGAAATAAAATTGAGTTTTCTCTTTGAGAAAATTTATGGTGTTCTGATTTACAAGAATCCAAATATGATCTTATCAGGATATCCTGTGGCGATCAACTCCATGACTTATCACTCACTTTCTCATCTTTCTTGAGTATGACGACAATATCCTTTCCCAAAATGAATATCAAAACGGTCATTTTCCCATATTTTCTCATCATGAGGCAATTCTTTCAGGGACACCAATCGATCAAGAAGGCCTCCAACGTTCTTTCACATGGAAGGGAGGCATATACAAATCTTTATATAGGGGTAAACTGCATGGTTACTGTGTACCAAAAGGAGTTCTACATAGGGTACTCGCTTGGTATGATAGTCAGAAAGCTTTAATTAAGGCCTTCTAAAGGATTCACAGGAAATAGACCAAGCAAAATTAGATGTATAAGTACATACCATGCAGAAAACTATATAACTAACAAAGATTAGGGTTAGGGTTTTAGCTTCTAAGAAGTTTTAATAGTACACTTAATATTCTACTAACAACACTTTTCCTCAAGCTGGTGAATGGATATCTATCATTCCCAGCTCGCATGTGACATCATGAAATTGTTTAGTGGGAAGACAATTTGTAAAATGATCTGCAAACTGAAGCCCATATGGGACATAATAAGTAGTGATAAGGCCACTATATAGTTTCTCTTTATTAAAGTGTTGATTTATCTCTATGTGATTGGCTCTATCATGCTAAACTGGATTGTGAGCAATGTTATAACTAATTTATTATCCCAAAAAAAAATCATAAACACTTCACTTGCCACTTTAAGATTATTTAGAATAATTCTTAGACATAACAATTCACACACCCTAGGTGCCATAACTCGTTTTGCATTTAATTTTAGGGATTAAGGTTGAGGATTGTCCTTTTAGTTCTGCTAGAGGATATAGAGTTTTCTCCTTTCCATTTAACTTAAAGCAAGTCTCCTTAGCATAGCCAAATTTCTTAAGTTAGTTTCATGTTTCCAAGATTTCAAGTCCTAGGTTTGGAAGCCTTTCAAGAGAACATGACAACTCCTTTCACTAGAGGGCTCATTCATCATGACCAGCCGGCAAATTTCATCACCTCAAACCATGTAGAAGACTTTAGAAAGAGAAGGAAGTCTTTCCTTCCTAAGAATTTGTACCTTAATAGGGTCATATTCATAATTCAATCTCGATGAGAACTTGAACATCTAAGACTTTTCAACAAACTAAGCAAGAGTGACAACATCATCTATTCGCAAGCTTCAAATTTTGATATTGGTCTAACTCAATCCACATACCCTTCAACATTCCATAATATTCTGCAACGGAGAGAGTGTCCTGTTGGGCCCAAAATATCTTGCTTTCTAACTCATAACATGTAGATATGTCCTATCACATGGAATAATTATTTGCAAGGTCTTCAAAAATTTCACTAACACTAGAGTATAACATATAATTTCTATTGATTTTTGTAGTCAAGCATCCCCATAACTATGCAATAAATTCTTAAGTTATCATTGTCCCAAATTTGGAAATGAGGGTTATTTTGAGCTATGGCCTCTCCTTCAATACAGTGACTCTGCTAATTACACATATTTTGTGCACACACTTATAGCTTTATGGTACATTGAAAACACTTACATTATTTTCAGTCTTCAAATCATTCCTTTTAGAAGCAATCGGGTTCAATGTACATAATTATTTTAATTTTGTATTTTCAACTAATTTGGTTTAATTTTTCATCAACGGAGAACTAATTTGTGAGTATCAATTCATGAAATCAATATCAAACAATCTAAATTCAATTTTGCACTTATTGTTTAACGCTCCAAGTTCGTTCTTCTTCTCTCTAATCTTGGATTTGCACTTTATGATATTTGCGTTGTTGATTTTAGAAATCTAATTAAGAATGGATTGAATCTTGATTTAATAATTAGATACCAATTTAAAAATAGTAAATAGTCAGCTCAAACATGCACCAAACACAACTTTGACACTAAGCCGACAACAAAATACGGCTTGACACTCAGACATAATTGTTGTAGAAAACCTAAAAAATTTGCATCAAAAGGAATACAAATGCATTGTTTTTTCAATGACTATGACCAAGGAGTGAAAGACTGATAGGAACTTAGGTATTATGGGGTGCCCGAGTCCCATATAGAGTAGTATGGGATGCTCGATGGAGTATTTAAGTGTTTGTTCCTCCCCCTTTAATAGCTAGCTTTTGAGGGTGGGTTCTCCAAGTATTTGGGTATTTATTAATTGGTATCAGACTTGGTTGTCAGGAAGGCCTACAATGAGGGAGTTGAGAAAAGTGTCACCGAGTGAAGTGTTGTAGAGTGAAAGTCACCGAGATTGAGTCTTATGGGCCTTGCTAAGAGAGGAACTTGGGTATTATGATAGAAACCCTTACTCTATTTTAAAACAACATATATTACACTTAAGATGTTCTTTAGCTCCTGGTTATATATTTTCTTGCTTGGGCAAGGATATTTTATCCCATCCTGGGGAATAAAAACTGAGTAAAACTGTAGCATCACTAACAACATATGACAGGAAACAAAACTCTTAATAAAGAGAAACGTCAGGCTAATCAAAAGGACAGGTAAAGAAACAACAACCAATTGGCTTCTTGTATCTCTTCACAAAAATAAAGATCATGACACCCAAGCCCCAACATAATCCTTTAGAGTTTTTTATGTTTTTGATCTTTGAAAGTTTTCCATTAATTTAATGTATGGCCCCTCAAAAGGTAAAATTAGTCTATGGAACCCTCAAGCTGAAACCCATAGCCCTGACCTTGAAATTGAGTTCTCCTAATGGATCCTAATACATCATTGTGCAACAAAGAGAAAAATATAATAAGTAACCAGTCACTTTTGTTTCAAGGTTTTAAAACACATTCTACAACCACAACTTCGACTGCAATCTCAAGGTTTTTTGAGTCTCTACAAGCACATTATGGTCGCATCTGCTACGCTTTGTTTAATGGACAATATGGCCATTAACATCCGTGCAGTAGCCAAAATGTGGCTTACTTTTCTATTTTCTGCTAATTTCTAATCCATAAAAGAAGTATCAGCAAGGATGAACATTCATCATTGAACAGAAATAAAAACTGTCTACATGATTAATTTATCATGGCTAATATGCTTTATACAGAATAAATAATAAAAGAATAAAGAATCACCTGAGTACGGCCCTTCTTTGTGGCAATATGCAATGCTGTATTTCCTTTATTATCTTCCAAGCGTAAAACTGCTGGGTCAGGTTTTATCAATTCCAACAAAATTTCTTCATTTTGCCCTTTCACAGCCATGTGTAGTGCAGTTTGGCCTTTCTTATCAGTCCTAAATCCAGTGCTTGGATCCTTGTTTAATAAAGCTTTCACAACTTCCAAGTGCCCCATCCTAGCCGCAGAGTGAAGGACAGTTTTACCATTATTCCTGGCTATTTTAGCAAGGTTAGAATCTGATTCCAGAAGAAGATTAACCACATCAATATGACCTTGACTTGCAGCTGTATGTAAAGCAGTTGAGTTGGACAAATCAGTGGTCATGGCCAAGTTGGGAAAGGAGTGCAGTAGCTCTTTCAGCACCTCTGCAAAATTCTTTTCACAGTCAGAGATACAACGATAGAGAACGAAATAACAGACATGCTATTTATGAAAAATGTCTTTGGTTCTGCTTGCCTGGGATTCTCACCCATGGTAGGATATCTGAAACTTAAACAACACTGTCTGAAAGGCAAAGTAGTAAAACTATTGAAGCCAAATATATAATTGTAAATAATTTATAACTTTAACACTAGATGTACATGTCAATTTACTGAGAAGCTACAATAATACAACTCATGCCTTCTCTAATTTCATTTTCAATATGCATAAAGAGAGACAGTTGCACAAGCAAGGGTAAGGGAAGGATGGAAGAATAGAATAATACCTGGACAATGTTTCTTTAACTAGGAAACACAAATTTCCGACAACTTTCTTAAACAAATCAAAAGTAACACATCCAAAGAGCGGCTTACTTGCAAAATTATGGAAAAGGACTGAAGGACAGTATGGATTTTTGGTTTTGGTTTAGATTTTAATTAACTAAGAAGCAAATAAGATATCAGACCCGCGCACAATCTTTTCAGGGTAATTATGCTCCATTCATCTACATAGTAAAATTGTTCACAAAATCCTAAACAAAGAAAAGAAAATTATGGGGAGCTTTGGCCCAAACATAATTGCATGTATCTTACCAAGATGACCTTGCTTTGCAGCAATATGGAATGGATCATAGCCATTTCTGGCGGCAATAGAAGCAGTTTGCAGGTCCAAGTACTTCAGTATCTCACTAACAACCACAGCATGCCCATTCTCTGAAGCGACATAAAGAGGGGTCTCCCCCTCTAGGTTCTGCTTTGCCAACAAATCTTTCGTCTCACAATTAGAATAGTTTTGAATTATCTCTTTCACTCTGCTCAAGTTCCCTGCCCGAGCTGCTAAATGAATTGGTAAGTCACCACGTTTCCCAGGTGATTCCTTGCTCTTCTTCCTTTCGCTTCCCATAAAACTGAGCTGCTTCTCCATCACTATGCGAAAACTCTTCTGTTTTTCCATAAATCCACGAAAACTCTTCTGTTTTTCCATAGTAGATGCCCGCAAACTGCTTTGTTTCTCCATAGTCACTTGAAATCTCTTTCCGTGATACCAATGAAATTTTCTATCTCTGTATGAGGCAACAGAAAAAAAAAATTACAAGACCATTAATATTCACCACTAATCAAACCCACACACACGTATGATTGGGTTTTGTATATATAAAACACGCTTATTTGAGTAAATTAAGTCATCAAGAATCCAAAGACACCAAGAAGCAAACCAAAAGGCAAAAACTATTTTACATCGTTAACTTAGTAATCAGAGATGCCCCACAGATTGGAAGGGCAAACACAATCATAAAATACCTAGATGCTAAACTCGATGAAGTTGGTCGGATAAACAGATCAAAACACAGCAAATCTGGAGGCCGGAGGACCGATTTCACAAACTCAAGACTTAAAACTGTTCCGAAGCTAAAGGCATAGGATCACTTAAGACTCATGCCTCTAAATTTTTTTCTGAGTGAAAACTACTAAAATTTTTGGAACAAAATCACAGCTGAAGTGACACTAATACCGCCAACAACAAGCAGAGGGTAATTTTCTTTATCCTATGCTAAACACGAAACGGTTGATCATCAGTTTATCACCAGCCAACACGCATTAAATTGTAAAAGGTTTTTTTCTTTTTTCATAATTTACAATGTTGCTTTTTCATATTTTAAAAAATGTTTCTTATATCTTTTTATTATTTTTTTGTTTTTACTATTATTTTATTATTTTTTGTTTTTGTATAAAATATATTTTTTATATTTTATATAACGAACCACCGAGTGAGCAGTATCACATATCCATCACGTCATCGTTTATTTATATTATTAAAATATTTTTAGAAAATGAAAAAAAAAATCATGAAGTGAGGAGAAAATCATTTATTTGTTATGGTTTATACCTTGAGGAGAAAATCGTGAAAATATTCGAAGTGATGATGACCTGGAAGAAGGGTTTGGAATTATTGTAGTCTTTGATGCTTGGGTATCCTAGAAGTTCTAATCTCATGGTTATGAAGAAGATGAATCCAATGTTTAAGTTACTATTATTTTCCTTCTTGTTCATATGGAACAACTTGATTATACTATTATTCTCCTTCATAAAAATTGTGATGCGCAAATGTAGCTATTTGAATATAGTATTAACTTTGTACAGTAGAAATAATTAAAGGAAGTTTTAGAGATATAAATGTTGTATCATAAGTAAATTATTGTTTTACATAGTGTGATTGTGGTTAAATGGATAAAAGTATTAAACCAGTGTATTTTTTTAAGTATTATAAAAGTGGTGTAATTTTTTTACTAAAATGGAGGAGACACAATTTAATATAAAGAAATCGTATCACAAGAACACGATTTCATAAGTGAGTTAAAGAGAAACATTGTTTAATAGTGTATTTTTCATATTACACATTTTTCTTATGATATCGTAATATATTTCTTGATATAAGATTTGACTGTGAAGTTTTCAAATTTCAAATCTTACTATTCGATATAACTTTCTCAATAATATTAAATAATTTATATTTTAAGTAAATTCTTACTTGATGTTCTTTGGTCTTCTTTAAACTATTAATCATGTCTTTCAAACATGTTTCAAAAATCAATTTTGAGTTTGTTATCTTCTTGTTTAGTACTTAAAATTGCCTTTATTGTCTTGGACATTTTTTTTCTCTTTTGTTTAGAAGGAGAGCAAAAGAAGCCATTGCAAAAAGTTAGACTAGAAGCTCTTCATATGAAGCAAGAGAAGGATGTTTTTCTTCTCTAGTGTCTTTTAGGATAATAAGATAAAGGGTGACTAGGCCAGGAAGATAGGTAAAGTTGGGATAAATGGGTCTTCTCCAGAGTGGTTCTCTAATGATAGCATCAGGTGAAAGATCAAGGTATGTTTAGGAATGAGTGACAATGTTAAAGAAAAATCAAATACCCTAAACCACAAAGCATAAAACATGAATCATGCATAATTTATAAAATGAATGGTTTCAACAGCAGATCATGTAAGAAACAACTGATTTATTTGTTAGATGATACAACATTGTGCAATCCCTTCTTATGTTTGATAAAGCGCTCTCACGATCAGATCACACACTTCTGAAATTAGACAATATATGTAAGCTAATAACGTTCTACTTAAATATATGTATATGCATATTTTTCCTTTGGATGTACGAAATGTTCGTTGTCCTTCGTTTGACCAAAGAGATCAGTTCAAGGTAAAATTACAAGTCAACATGAAGTTTGCTTGGAGCATGAGTTAAATAAGCTTTATTCACCAACCTTTTAATGCAACGAACTTTCAAGTCTGGCCTAGTTGTTTGCCTTGTATGATATGCACTTTTACCATGAATTGGTGTAAAAAGCTTATGTGATGAATATATTTTTATTCATACTTAGATGTTTTAATTATGGTGTTCTTGGACTGTAATCAATAATAAATCTACTGTTTTAATTGAGATTCATCTAATTAGGTTTATTTGGGCCTTAATTGTTATTTCTACTAACTTTACATTTTTATAGACAGTGGATAGTTATAGTTTAACAAGTATACACAGGTATACACATTAGACGGTAACAAACCATATGACAAGACTCAGGTAAAAAAACACATTAGCAACATCAAGTGAAATAAAGATGAAGAGGGTATAGAAAGCGTTTGATGCACTTAAAATAGAATAGACAATCCCATTTAGACAGTCTCTAAAGGTTATACCATTAGATGATCCCTTCGGAAGATCTAAAGTGAGATGCACAATTTTGAAAAGAAAATTTGTTGATTCGTTGACTCAAAAGCAAGATTTTATTTTTCACACATCTTTTGGAAAGATACTTTTTTCAGTTCTATAGATAAAAATCCTTTGTTTTGCCCTATTTTTGACGTTATGAACAAAAGGTGATCTTTCTTAATTATTCTACAATATATTTCATAGCAGAATTGATTGCATTGATCTGGATTGAATAAAAATCCAATGACCTATTTGGAACAAGATTTGGGAACAAACTTTTTGAAGAAAAGCAAAAACGAAAATCTACCAAATAATTATAGGGAAGATATTTGCAAGTTAAGTTGTGAAACAGAAGGAAATAACCTAATATTTGCAAGAACAATATCTCAGATATAATTTTGAGTGGAATTTATGAAGAAAGAAGATTTTAAATAGAGACTTGAGAAGGCAGAAGGGGGATGACCAAATACACACTCTAAACTCTCTTAGGTTGAGTCGCTCGTGATTTCACAATGAATTTTGAAGTTTCTTTTTCAGTAAATCTTTATTCTTAGGTTCTCCTTAACCGTATGTGTTTTCCTATCTATCCTTTTGATTTTGGTTTGGTTTATGTTAAAGAATTGTTTTTAAAAGCTTGTTGAGAATTTAATTCTTTTTCTTTACTTAGATTTCTTAGTTGGTTCGTTGAGTTCTGATTAATCTCTTATACGCTTAGTCAAGAAGTAGAAAATAAACATCTTATTGAGTAAACATTTGGAGACGAAGTAAGATACTGAATATATCAGTAGACACTTGCTTTACTTAAAAGATTATATTGAATTTGATTTATGCTTGTTTGATTAAGTTTAACTTTTTGAGAAAATTGAAGAATATTAATCTTAAGATAATTAAGGAAGAACTCATTGTTGAATGAATTTGAGAGTCAACCTGTTTTCTTTATTATTTTTACATTGTTTACTTTATTTTTTCTACACAACAATCCTCAATCTCCTTTTTTTTTTTTTTTTTTT
>Ga0099824_1004466_pt1 | contig 20141 bp, 10 predicted proteins | sample SiratrowhiteBW_FD_76837 | JGI IMG/M metagenome (GOLD analysis project Ga0099824, IMG submission 76837) | Root nodule microbial communities of legume samples collected from California, USA - Siratro white BW | ecosystem: Host-associated > Plants > Roots > Nodule | place: USA: California... | reverse complement strand
TTTTAAATTTTTAATTTTTATTCACACACTTTTAAAAATAAAAAAAAAAAAAAAAAAACTAATTCTATACTAACTTACAATCCGATTTTTAGGACTTTTTTATGTGTCAATCTAATTAGGCAATTTAAGTGACTTTTTGGAATCTTACTTTATTTTCTTGCTTTTGTATTAAATGAATTAAATTATAAAACAATTAAGATCACATAGATATCGATATGGATTTATTTACCACAATCGGTTAATAATTAGATAAGAAAAGTTAATAATAGGATTAACATTGTCTATTTCTCAAATGTTTGAACTAAAATTGAAAAGTTAAAATTACAAGACTAAAATTATGTATTCTTTTAAAATATATAGACTAGAATGAGCAAAATTAAAATTATGGATCAGAATATAAACTAAATTGAATAGTAGTGAACTAAAGTACTCAATGGACTATCTTTATCAGCACTATCTCAATAATAAAATAATAATAATTAAAAAATCAGGCCATGTACGTTTCCTTCCTCGCTTTTTTCACTAGCTACCATTCATTATGTTAATAATAATAACATTATACATTTTCTTTTGTTTTCTTTGTTATTTTACACTAATGTGCTACCACTTATTTTGTGACATCTGTTGTACTTTATATTTAATTTTTCTTTCTCTATAATTGTTAGGTTTGCTCTGTGACCTTTACAAATTCGCAAGGGTATTTGTGTTAGTGTATTCTGAGTAGGTTAAAGTTATTGTTTTTCGTGTGATTTTTTACAGCGATTAAATGCTTAAATTTTACAAAGTCGATTTAAATAATTGTTCAGACTCGATACTATTTTTTTATCCCTTTACTTCTTTTGCTCTTGGTTTGTTTATGGTTCAAATAATTATTTTTATTAAATAGAACCCATTGGTAATCAAACAAACAGACAAAAGGATTTAAAAAATGAAAATCAATACACACCTTATAGTACAAGGGCTTAATTTTTTATTTTTTATATTCTTAATTTTAACAATAAATACATATAATTTATATATAAAAAAAAACCTATTTACAATGAGTCAGTTTAGTTTATATGATCAAAAGTTATAAATCAATTTCTCCTCTTTTAGATCTCCCTATTTGGGGTGAGACGAAAAAGCACCATTAAATACTTTCATATACCTTTATCTCAATCCTTCTTTGTGTCATTTATTTAATATATTTTCTTAATCATGGTTTTGTATTTGTCATTTTTACACTTTCTCTACAATAAAATAACATTTTTTTTCTACAGAAAAATGTTACTTCAACTATTTATTTTCACTCCAACTGTTTGTATTCTGGTGCGCATATTTTAAATCATGTCCTGTTTGGTATTTTTTTTTTTTTAAGTCAAAGACACAGTCGATCCTCAATTATATCATATATATTTAGTTTATTTATATTCTCTAAGTAATTTTTCACCATCGAGTCCTAATTCTACTTAATATGGTAAGACAAGAACCCTGCGGAAATTATTTTTATCCTTTAAACTAAAAGCACAACTTTAATGGATAAATGCATAAACATATTTAAATTTATTGATTTAATATTATTTTAAACAAGACTTTATTTAAACAAATTAACCCGTCACAATGCTGTCATACGTTGAATTAGTCAGTAAAAGTTTAAAAAATGAAAAAATATGGTAATAAAGTTCGTAAAACAATAATAAAATTTAATTTATTTATTTACTTCGTCACTTCAGAAACTTCCAAACCATAAAACATTACTAATTAGTATATTTTCTTTCCTTCCACTTTCCATGAAACTGAAAAGAACCATATACACAAGAACTAAGAATCGGGTTTGGTTTATAAAAGTAATTACCATTATTATATATTATAATTATAAAGCTAGATACTTGGCTTGAACCCTAATTAAGGCATCAAAAGAGGTTAATAAAACAGAAGATAAGATTAATGGAATGGAATTGTGAGCATCATACCTTCAGTGCAGCACAAAAAAGGAAGTGAAGCAACAGAGAGTGATGAAGCCAAGCACCCAATATTCTCTCTGCTCTCACCCCAAGTTTTGAATCTGCCTCTTTTTTGGAGTAATCTTTAGGTTTTAAGCACTGCATCAATTTTGCATTAAATATAGAACGAAACTTCTTGGAAATTTAACGTGGGGTCTCCTATCTCTGCTATCCTTGTTTTCTTTTTTTCTTATCATCACATTTCTTAGTGCAATAATTGATCCCCAGTACTAATATCACATGAAATAAACTATTTCTACTATCAATTTGTTAATTTTTGTTATGTTTACTTAACACGACTGAAAAAGGTAAAAAAAAAAAAAAAAAGTGTACTTACTTCTGTAACAGAGTGTGTAGAAAAGAAAATAGGAAAATGGAACTCACCCACTCCATTATCATCCCTACCTTACTCTTTATCACCTTATCATAATTCATTTTATTAAGTATTCAAGATATTTTTTAATTTGATTTTATCATTTTCTTTTAACTACATAATTTAGTTGTTGCTTTCATTTTTCCATATTTAAGTCTTTACTCAACTTGTTTTATTCCCTTTAATTTTTTTTTAACTCGTCAATCATCTCATCTTTAAAGGAAAAAAGAAATTATTTGGTTGCTGAGCTATAGGAAATTGTAGAAAAAAAAATGATCCAGTAGATTAGAGATAAAATACAAAAGTAATTTATTAAGAACAAAAATAAAATATTTTAATCACTCAATAAAATAATTTTTTTAACAAAAATTTAATTATAAGTGTTTAAATTTATTAAATTTTAATTAAACTTCTAATTTATTTATTTTTTAAATGTACGAAACATGACTGAGTGTCCGCGCGCCAAATAGAATTTTACAGTGCTTCGATAGTATCCGTGTAGTACAGATGTACATTTTTTGTTTTATGATATTGTTTATTATTTTCATGTGTAATATTTATTATGTAATTTTTTTAAAATTTTTATTTCACTGTTTTAAATTTTGGACTATTATGTTTACTTATACTTCTGATAATTATAACATTAATATATTTTAGTAATGCTGTTCTCATTTATCAATTATTCATTTCGTAGATTATATAATTTAAAAATTTTAAACTAATGATTTATTAAAAAATGTTTTTTTCTTTCAATTTTATCATAACATGTAAATATAAAAAAGGATTTAAAACTTGTGACTTGTTTCTATTTATTTATTTAAATTTAGCCACTTTAAACTTTCTTTCTTAAAACAATTGTGTAATATTTCAACAAAAGTTTAGATACTTTATTTTCTTCTAGTTCTTCTTATGTTAAATATAATTTGGTTTTTCAATTAATATAAAATATAGCAATATTATATTAATATAAAAGAGTCTAAAAGGTAAAAATTATTATTTATTAAATTAATTATAAATTTAAACTGATATAATACGAGACTTTTTATATACTAACAATAACATTAAATTAAGATTTTTATTATTTAAAATTACAATAAAATAGTATTAATGGCTAATAAATTTTAAATACATATTCACATTTCACATTTTCGAATTTTATTAATAACTTATTCTGTTTTGAAATATGCAAATAGAAATTACTGCCACTTTAAAATCAATCCCTTCAATAAAATTTAAAGAAACTCACCTAAAACACTTATTCTTATTTTCATCATGTTCACATTTTCATTTTCATTTTCATTATCGTTGGATGCTTGAGCTTTTAGAGACAAAAGAACTTGTCAGACAGGACAGACCCCATGTGAAACTAGTCACGACCAGTTAGTACACCACTGAAAATTCTTTGCAATTTCCAAGCCCTTATCCAATTATTTCTAAGCAAATATTTTTATGTTAATATTTTTATTTTAATTTCCCTCGTCCTTGTTTTCTAGCAAATTAATCTCCTATATTAACAAAGGTTAATAACATTTTACAAATTCAGTACACTCTTTGTTATTAACATAGGAGCACATTATTATTGAAAAACTAATGTATGAAGAAAAATATGTAAGTGAGAACCATCTTCGCTTTAAACCTAATTTTGTAAGAAAGATTTAGAGTTTAAATTATTTATCAATACGATACCAGAACCAATTTTATTAAATCAATTAAAAGTATTATTTACCATACAAAATAGTTGTACAAAATGTATGATTATTGACAACTTCATGTACACGCATACAAAATCTTATAATATCCGATTCTGCCAGAAGTTACCAAGTAATAAAATTGTAAAGTATTAACATATTATATATATGATAATCAACACTTATATAGTTAATGAGACTATAAAACTGTAAATCAAATATATATGAGCTTATCTTTAAAACAATGTCAATTTCTTTGTTTTCCCAAATACCCACTTGGGAAATATCTTAAAGAATCTATATTAATTAAAAATTAAATTAAATTATAATATATAAATGTGTGAAAATTTTATTTTATAAATCAATTTTGTAGAATTAAATTAGATTTAAATTTCACTTTTTTTACAATAACATCAGAGTTTAACAAATTATATATTAAAATCTTCTTCTTAAAAAGATTAGATAAATAGATTAAGAGAATGCATCTTAATTATGAACAAAGAACAAGAATATAAAAAAATAGACGAAGAATAGACATTAATTTTAAGAATGTTATAGAATAATGCTTACTTAGATTAACAATTGGGTTGTCTTCTTCGTTACACTCAATTGTTCATAAATAGTGTGATGCAGATGGCATTGTAGTCGTTGAAGAAACTAGCTATATTATATTTGTATTCTATATTCCAAGAGGAAAATTGTATCCACGGAAAATTCACGGTAATTTGACAAATGACTTCTGAAAGTCACGGCATAGATACACGAGCTTTGATATTCTAGTTCCTCTTTAATCGTTTATTATTATTTTTTTAATTTGAATCTAGGGGATATCTTAAATATTTAAACAATTTACTTTCCTTAGGCTACACAAACATGTATCCTATTCTGTTATAATTGATTTTTTTTTTTACTTTTTATTTTTTTCTATTACATTATATGAGTGTAGTATATTTATTTTATTAATGAGATTTGAATTTGAAGACAATAAGATAAAATATTGAATTTTCCTTTTATTTTCACATCTCTATCTTAATATCATTTTTATCATGTAATGTCAAGGTTGTTGTAGTAGAATAAATAAGAAAGTAGTTACAAACTTAGTGGTTAGTGTGGAATCATGTGGTGGTTACAATGTGATGCACTAATACAATCATACACCATGTAAAGAAATTCTTTACTAAGCTTTGAAAAAAATTATAAAATTGAGTTTAAGTTTAACTTCATTTTTTCACAATTATTTGTATATATTTAAAGATCATCAACCATCTTGTCTTGAGAGCTCAAGAGGCATGTTATAAATGAGGATCTAAACTTTTAGAACTTAGGTACCTTTTTCATAGATTATGTAATAATATATATATGTTAACATTAGCTTATGTTGAAAGTTTCAACATGTCAATTTCAACATCGATTAACAGATATCCTGTTTAACGTTAGTTCTATAGTTGATTTTGAGAGGCTAAAGATGTTAAACAAATATTTTTGTAACAATAATGATTTTATGCAAGAAATATGAAAAGATATAGTATATTGTGCATGTAGAGTTTGGAAATTTCGAAACAGTTACAACATTAACTAGTAATCAATAAAAAGCAATAAACAATATTGATAAATTTATCTATAAATTTATTCATCTCAATTAAACTTTAAACACCAAAGATCATAGTTTTGAATTATTCAAACATTCATAATGGTAGGATCATAGTCATGCTCTTTAGAAGAATAATGAGAAAATAACAATTGTTATTGCTAAAGAAAATATAAATAATGATATGATTGAAATAATCTCCACGTTGACCATATCTATCAATGATCCTTGAATAATACTTTTAATGATACATGACAAATTGATTTACATTTGATTATAGACAAGTCTCTTAACTTAAATTATCTTACTATGTTTTTAGTATAAATAGAAACATAATCCCAATTATTGAAGATGAATCTTTAAATGTTACTAATTTTGATTTAATTTTGGTATTCCTTCTTCAAATTTTAATCTTTTATTTATTTCTCAAATAATAATTATTTTATCATGTATGATGATTACTTAGGTATTCTTAAATATCCAATATTATTATTATTATCATTTTTATTATCATCACCTTATAATCGCATACTTCTATTATCCTTCCACTTTTTATTATTATTGTCGTTATCATTATTATCATGATTATAATATATTATTATCTATTTCTTTTTATTTGCATGTCAAATATTAAAATAGTCAGGAGGTTTCTATTCTAACTTAGTATGAAGTGATCTTGTATTTTATAACTTTATTTTGATTAAGAAATAAACTATAATTTATAAAGTCATATGCATACAGAAGGAGTATTATAAAACAATGCAATTAGTATTTCATAGATTAAATCACACTAAATTTAATGTGTATACCACCCCAGAGATTGTTGAGTGGAATTTTAGAAACCTATCCCATAATAGTTAAATTTAACAACCAAATTATTTTTCAGATGGTACTATCTCAGATTGATTTTTTTTTTTTTTTCTCCTTGAAAGAAGAAACTGAATTAAACACATTAGAATAAAAATTCTAAAAAAAATAAGAAACTTATTCTCTTTCATAAAAGAAAAGATGGAAAAATAGATTTTGAAAATAAACTGCACACCACTAGTTTTCCGTTCTCTCTTGTACTAATATCTTTACATAAGTCACAAAAATCATTCACTAGACATAGTCCTACTAAAGTATGTTTAAATATTTAATGCACCTCTATACTTAAAAATCAAATTTAATACCACTTATTAAATTAAAACAATTTCATATAACTTCATCTTTACATTTTATTATTCTCATTCTAAACCAATTACTATAGGATAGATAAATTGAATCATCACTTCAAAAAATACAACAGTTTTAATTAGTTGTTTCATGATTAATTGTATATTAATATTATTTTTTTAACAAATACACACAATTATTAAAGACCAAATCAACCATTTGTTTAATTACATCAAGGAATCGATCACACTTAAAAAAATTAACAAAATTAAAATTTATATAATATAACTAATTTTTTTACTATACTAAAATTAAAATATATTTATTATATGAAGTGACTATTCATACTATTTTAAATATATAAAATCACTTCTATTATATTATTATTTTAAAATTCGATTTTAGAATAACTATAACCATAAAAAGTTGAGTAAAGCATAGCATTAATTAGTCTAGTATGATAAATATACTCATAAAACTAACACAATAGAATAAAGTTAAGTTACATTTTTCTCGAATAAAATAAAGTATATGATTAGATTTGTAGACAACCTAGACCTCACTAATATGAAGTCAACCACGTTCCTATCATTGAAATTTTTTCCAAAGCAAAAGAACTAGTTTTTAATAGACTATTCATTCCACTTTTATTTAATTAATTTTCTTCCTTTTCTTTTTCCTTTTTCCACAAACCTCATTTGGAGTGAAACACATGTTAAGCAATATGCACAAAAGTAGAAATACTATTTTATGATTTGTTAGGTAGAGAAAAAAAAATAATAAATAAGGGGACATCTTCATCAAAAAATTGAATAAAACATATTTTTTATTTTTTTAATTATTTTATTTATTTATTAATAGTTTTAAATTCTTTATTATTGTAATAAAAATTAAAAAAAAAATACATCCATAATATTTTTGTCGATTGCCATAATTGATTATGAAGTCTCCTATTTGATTGTGGGTGTTACACAACGTATTATTTCATAAAAAGAATACATATTTGTCCATGATTTTAGCAACATAGTCAATTATGCTATATTTTTACATAATTTTTCTTTTGCAGATACACTCAAAGTATTCTCTCATGCCTTCGTTTCTCATATTTTTCTTCACACATCCAATCATCTTTCATTTCTTCACATGTTAAATCCTTTCTCTTTCCATTAGCTATTCAAAACCAACCAACGTTAAGGAGTAACATGACCCTTCGTAGGCACTAAAAGATATATGCATATAAAGGGCATGTGAATTTTTAAAGCTTACTTTATATCATTTTCTGTTTTAAACAAATGGTACATTAAAACGCGTTTTATCATATACTTTGTTTGTTAAAAAGGTGTAGCTACTTTCAAGTTCTGTCTTCTGAAATTCTTGCTGTGCTGTCAAAATTAATATTCAGGGTTTGAATTGTGAAAGATGATTGTTTACACCTCTTCTTATGATATCTTATGTAATTAGCTGTGTTTTGTTATTAAATTACGTTTAATTGTCTCTTAACTAAGCTCTTTAGAATAATCAGTACCAATCCTATTCTAAAAATAAACAAAAGCTTTGTTTTGTGTCTTTATTTATCTTTTGCAGGATATAGTGGAAAGATTTTTCGAATACTAACATTTTTTGAAATAAAACAAAATAGTCATTTATGCCACATCATTATTAAAAAAATAATGCTTTTAACTGTTAATAATTGTTTAAATTAAAAGAAAAAGGACATACATGCAACTAAAAGGGTGGGGAAAATAGGCATCAAAGGAATACCCACTTTATACTTCCTATTGTTTTTTAACTATTCTGTATTATAATACTGTTTTCTTTTCTCTCAAAATTCTCAACTGCTACAGGTAGAATAGTCAATTTAACAGAGTTTTTAATTTAGTTTTAAAATTTAAACAAATTAAATAAAGTTTATAAAATAACTTCCCGTTTTAAAACACGATTTAGTTTATGTGCATTATAATTAAAATACAATTTCTAGAACCTAATACAACGAAGAACGAACATAAAAGTTATTTAAAAAAGTACTTATTAATTAACATTAAAAAATTATACTTTAAAGTACTAAAAATACCACTTAAATCTCGTACCGTACTACACTTCCTTTTAAAAAAATAAATTTTACTCCTTTTACATTTTAAATTTAGTTTCACAGGAATCAACTGGTAATGCTTACTCTACTTTTAATTTTTCTTTCATATACTATTTGAATTGTACTTGAAATACTATAATAAATAAAGTAATTGTTGATAAATCGAAAAGAATATATTTATACATTCTCAATATATTGACTACAGTACCTTTTTAATGATGTTACTTTACAATTAAAAATAGTTGACCCATAATTTAAAATTGAAGTTCGTCTAGCATCACGATTTGACATGCACACCAAAAATTATGTTGCTGATACACTTTCAACTCATCAAGGTTTGACCTGCAAACGACACTCGACCAACCACACAATAGAAAATCAAATAAATATCTCATCCCTCTACTATCACAAATTCGGGCAAAGGATGTTTCATTTTGCCAACAAAAATTTTCGTTCCTTAGGGAACATCTATCAGGCATAAAAGTCAACGAAAACATGCATATGAAAATAAACTTGTTTGCCACAAGCTACCAATGTCTATTGGCTGTAATATTCTCCCCGATCATAAAATTTCATATCACAAAAATTGAGGCAAAAGAATTCTACATGCTTCCCAGTCATTCCTCATCAGAATAGTTAAACTTTACTGAGTGAGATTGTAAATCAATAAGGCCTCCCCGATAGCTTCCACGTTTCTTCTTGGTTTTCTCATGACGAAAATCCCTGAATCAGAGAAAAAAGTTCGATGTCAATATACAAAAATCAGAGAGAAAAGACAGTTATAGAATGTGTATGTTAAAGATATTGTGCGTAAAGGCATGGTTCAGTCTTTTAAACAGTTATATTGAGTGAGCTGAACAGAAAATTAGAATTGAATGACAATTCTAATTATACACAATGCATAACATGAAAATCTAAGCTAAAGTAGAACTAATGCAACCATGTGAATAATTTATACTGTCCGTAAAAGCGCTAAACTTGCAAGCCAAAAATCACTCCTCATGAAATCACAAACCTTCCTCTAACTTGATCAAGAATTTCTGCTGCTTTAGCACCATAACCATTCTCGGCACCATCCTGCAGACGGATACACCAGTAACAATTTGTTGGAGAATGCAACAAGGGTGAAATTTACAACACCAAATGTAATGAAAAAAGAAGTGAAAAACTATCAATTTATCATACCTTTGCCCAGTAAGAGTTATCCTGAAGCCTCTCATCAGTAAACTGTATCTTTTCAACTTGTACTCGCTGAAATGGCACCTTCACGGATTTCTGCTGCAATTACAGTTATCACAAACATGAATTCCACCATCAGGGAAACTGGTATTTTAGGTTCATACAACTAAACAAACCAAAATTGGAGAATACAGTAATCATAGGCAAAGAATGAAAGAAAACATCAAATTAATCAGTGCAAACAACCTAAAAAGGACAGACAGATAGCAGATATGGGAAACATAGTAAACTACGGGCATTTGGACAAACTTCAGGAATTTACAACGCTAAACTTCAATTTAAAGTTACACCACAACCTGGAACAACACCTAAGTTTTAGACTCTGTTAAGTCTAATAGAGTATTCATAGTATTGATTGATGATGTGATTCTTTATTAAGAGCATATATTTCCTCAACAGAAATAAGGCTAACTTAACTCAAACCAATCATATTTGGCAAAGGCCAGTATGCAAAAAGTAAATGGATTATTCTATCTTAAAACAATAGAAAAATAAGCATGGAGTTTCATTCAGAGGAGCTTTATATTGCAGACAGTGACATATATAGAGAATAGCCATTGGTTAAAGCATACCTCAACTGATCCCTTTTGCTGTTTCTTTTGAGACCTCTGTACAGAAGATTTCTCTCCAGTGTTCTCAAAGTTTCCATTGGTTGGCTCCTTAGAGGCCTTCTGTAATTGATCACCACCTACTTGACCACTCGCCACAACATCTTCTTCATTAGAATTTAAATCATTTCCCTGGTTTGCATTTTTTGCTGCTGACTTCTCTCCTCTCTTAGATGAACTTATATTTTCTACTTTTCTGCGTTTGTTTTCTTCATCTGCCTTTACATCTGCAACCTGTTGACCATTTTCTTCAGAAATTGATCTTTTTCTTTTCTTAGAATCTTTTTTCTCCTCGTGTGTCATCTCTTTGCTTGACAATTCAATATTCTCTTCCTTCAAAACAGTTTCATTGGGATCTTCAGTATGAGCTATTTCATCACTTTGGCTACTTCGCTTGTCTTTCTTTTTCGACTTAGACTTAGATTTTTTCTGCGTCTCAGGACCATTAGTAACTTTGGCATCTGTGGAAACATCAGCGCTTACTTTATTATCTGCAACAGTAGTAACAGACTCCAATTGATTGTCTTCCACATTATTAGCAAGGGACTCAGAAACTAACTTGCTTTTCTTTTTCTTCTTTTCCTTGGATTTACCCTCTTTGTTTTTGTCCGGCACATCTGCAACTATCCAGAAGCAGAAGAGGCAATGTAAAGATTCAATTGCCAGAGCTTAGGAAGTAACATAATGAGATACGAAGGCATTTAAAGTCATGACAATAAAAGGGTGTCCCAGAGCCCAAGGCTCTCGTGTGGGATTCTAAGAGGGTATATGTACATAACATGCCCTAGCAAGTAATGAGACCATTTCCAATATTTACCACGACCTCTGTCAGAATGCAACAATTTTAACCGTGCTAAGGAAGTAACGAAGACAAGAAAAAATTCCAACGAATTTAAGCTTACCTTGCTCATTTTGATCATTGATATTTGCCTTGGCATCTTTGCCACTGAAAAGAGACAAAATAAAACAAGGAAAAACTCAATTGAGATACAAATGACACAGAAATGACAGCTGAATATACAAAACATCATTCATTCAGAGACTAATTGGTGCATCAGAAATTAGAAGAGTGGCACTGCCTCTTCAAATTATTTGTAATAACCACGTTCATTCAAAACATGGATTCTCACAGGTAACATCTGACAGGGGCCAGCTTCAGAATTCAAAGAATATCAGGAATAGTTTTGTATTGTATGCTTAGAGAATTTTCACAATAATAACGAAACAAAATGAATGAATCTGAAGTTCATAGGATTCAGCAGTGTATTTAAATGAAGCAGAATAACAGAATCTTCAGGGGGCATCTCTATGCCTTTATACAAGAAATATGATTTAGTCTACATCTTCTCCTGGAGCTATAGTTTGGACTTAGGCAGTTTTTTAAGGGCATCCGTTCTAACAGTAATAAATGATATACACATTTTTCATTGGCAGCTTGATTCTATGCCTTTTTTTACTTTTCATGAATTGGAAGATATTTGACAGTCACAATTGTACTTTTTCCTGTTAATACTTTCTTTTAAGATAGGAAATATTCTAGATAATCTCACTAAATCAACAGGGAAAAAATCATTTGGGTCAAACAGAATTTTAACAAAAGGAACTTCTTCAAAAGCAACTTTATTAAGAAAACTTTCAAACAAGAAAACACTTTTTGTATTCTTCAAAAGCAACAATATTACATTAGCATAATGATATTTTAGTTGGTTTACAGTTATATCCGTAAAGGCATATATTGAAATCCTTTTTAAGAATGTTGCAGGCCAGAGTTTAAATTTTGCTTTCACAGTCATGAGAGCACCCATTCTCCGTATTATTGACAAAGCGAAGTAAATAACTACTTCACAACGCAAAGCTAACATTACTAGTCTTACCATATTTCTATATACTTGAGGTACATTTCTTCTAGATCAACTGGCGATCCCTCCAAATCATTTTTCTGCAACACAAGCATAAGCAGCAAAGTAAAACACTGAATGAAGACCCAGTCGCATGAAATCTGTTACTCAGAAGCGATACGGAATAAAAAAACATGGAACATTGAGGAATTCTGGTAAAAACGTAGCATCAAGCATATAAAGCTCAGTTTCGTGACAAATTTTACCAAAAGCACTTGTAGAAGAAAAAAGTGAGAAGATTACAGATTCTTTCACAAATCTAAAATCATGTTGTATGAGCCGAAAACAAGCATGATTTAACAAAGATTTCCCCGTCAACCACGGAACGAGAGTTAAAAGAAGTACAAAATCAATGGCATAATATTACAGTCCTTTTGTGAAATATCTAACTAAAAGTTGTTCAAACATAGAACTCGGCTATGTAACTGACCTTGATTTGCGCTTCGGAGCGAAATTTTTTGAGCGTCTTGGAGAAGCCACAGTGTTCCAAATAACGGGCAACGGATTGGTGAAGGAGAAGTATTGGTTCCCGATTGGAGTTTGCAGTTCCGTTCTGAGCAGTGTGCTTCATGGTTTGGTTGCTTAACAAAACTTGGCGAGGGGTGAAAACAAAGATGGTAGAGCTTCCTTTGATACCCGGTGGAGTATCAGGCATGCGCAAACAGAGTATTCTTCAACTCCGTTTTCTGAAACCTAACTAGTCCCCTGCATATAGAAGAAGGGTTGAATTAGGGTTTCACCAGAACCCTTCTCCTGCTGCTAAGTGTTAACGGGCCAATAAACCCTAAATTATATATATATTACATAATGTTTTTTCTAATATACAGATAAGTTCTAAAAATGTTTTTAGTCATTAATTTTTATTTTGCCATTTTGTAAGAAATATTTTTTTTCTTTCAAAGTTGACTGTAATGTAATGTTAATATGGGAACATTAACAAAATTTACCTACTTTAATCAATTGAGTGATTATATATAGTAATTTATTTAAAAATAATAATAATAATAATAATAATAATAATAATAATAATAAGTAGACAAAAATACTTCATACGGACCAATTTTATAAGTTTAATGAGAAAATGAGATTTAAATAAAATATATATATATATATATGATACAAAATCAATTACTTTTACTTTTTTAAATATAAAACATTTGATTTTTCTAAAATATATACATCTAACTTTTCTTTGAAATTATGAGTTTTTTATTTTTTATTTATCAATTAGAGAATATAATTTAGAAGATAATCTCGCATCACAATTTTTTTTATAAGTTTCTATTTTTTTAATATCAAGTTTCTTGTTTTTAATTTCAGTGGTATGTTGGGAATTTTGTTATTGCACATCATATTTGAGTCAAAGAAATTAATTTTGCATATTCGGATGCGTAGTGATAAATTTGATTTGCTACTTAAGTTTTTTAAAGATAAGTTATTATTTCTTTAACTTTTCTAAATTCTTTAACGATTAAGGTAAGGAAAGTTGAAAATACCAAAACATATTTCAATTGATTTAAAACATGTTAAAAATGATTAAAATTATTTGTAAATCTAGTTGTAATTTTTATTATTTTTGTTAGTTTTACATGTATAGAGGCTTATAACTGGTCATTGAAACGATAATTTTTTTCGGTCCAGTTACAACTTTAAGTGTGAGAAAGAAAGATGTTGATGCAATCAATATCTCTTTTAGAATGTTTATTGCTTAAACTAGTAGTAGAATGCTTAAGTAATAATGATTTTCTATTTACTAATATTATGTCGCTCATGCAATTTGACGTGTTGTCCATAATATTCTATATACATTATTAAATGGATAAAAAAGTATAACCAAATATATTTTAATAACTAACAATCACCAGAACGATATTATTCAACTAAATTTTGTCACATTTAAATATATATATATATATATATATATATATATATATTATTTAAAAAAATTCAAATTTATCAATTAATATCAATTACAAAATAAAAACTCTCAAAAGTTTATTATGGATGACTTTGAGTTTCGTTTATAAAATAATAAAGTAAAAATTCTCTAAAAACTTCTTCGTCAAACCATTTCTTTAATAATTTATTTCATATCCCGTTATTTCAAACTTCTCCTCTCAAACATTAATCTACCAATTTATTCTAAGACTTAAGCATATCTCAACTCATAATTATGGTTTACTACAATTTATGTAATGCATCAAGAACTTGCATCATGAAACTTTTTTTCTCAATAACATAATACCCCAACGCATTTAACTTATTTAGTAAATCACCAATTAAATTCTCAAATCTTCTCACGCACAATTATAATACTGATCCAAAGTCAAACTAGTACTTATAATCAAAATTATAAATTAAAATTCAGAAAGTTTCCTTACCTTAATCTTCCTTCTATCATAAGAAAACCGTGGTTTGAAAGGGATAAAGAGTGAAATAGTAATACCATTATAAGCTTTTTACTGAAGTCCAAAACTATCTGTCTTTCCAAAATACCATTCTCATCAAATTAACCCTACTGTCATAAACCACTTAAATTTTAAACAAATGCACTTACATCACATATATAATTGAATAAAACAAAATGTTTAAACATATAGAAATTTAATGATCATTCATTAATCAATTTCACACACAAAAACATAAGTCCTTGCATAATTTATGTGTTAATTATTTATGAAATATATCGAGTTTTTCTCATAAATATCAATGCATTCTTTCTAAAAAAATTAAAGTTATTTCTGTAAATATACATAAAACTATTAAACATACAAAATCAAACAACAGCAACAAAAGTTAATCAAGAAAGGAACATGACATTGAAACAGTTAATAATTAACATGTATTATCATCAAACAAAGAAAAGACAAAATTTTATTTGAACGCATTTCCAAAATTTAAATCATAGTTTCTGTCTTTAAGGACAAATTTATCTTAATTCTAGCTTTCATGAATCAAGTTAAATTGATTTGGTTTAAGAGAAGCAATACATCAAAAGTAATTAATTCGATTTAATTTAAATTCTTCTACTTTTAATCAAATTATCTTAATAAAAAAAATTGGTTTAATTTGAGTCATCAAGTTGAAAAATGAAAATGTCACATAAAAAGTTAATGATTAACATTTATCATTATCAACCACCAAATATATAAAAATTTATATTGATTTACCTTTTCAAAAATATTAGAATCATACATTGGTATTGATTTTTTTTTCTAAACTTTACAAATTAAGATAGGAAATTCTAATAATTTGTTTCATATAAGAATCAAAAAGGTTGAACCTAATTTTTTATCCTTACATGTTTTAGATCTTTTGGTTTCTTTCTTTTAAAGAGATTGTGAGCTAACTTGGAATTAGGTTTTGATTAAAAAAAAATAAATCAATTCGCAGAAGGAAGATTTACGATCTTTTACTTTCCAAATTTAACAACTTCATGATAATACATAATTTAGTAACAAAACTTTGAAACTTAAGATTTAATTCTTGTTGTTATAAATTGTTTAAACTAATTTCTTCTTTTGTTTTTAAATGTATTAACGAGTTCTTGTAACATTCTGAATTTCGTTTTTCAAGCAAGATAGAAATATGACAATCTTAAGTGAAAGTATACCCTCCAACAATTTCAATTATGTTTTCCTTTTCTTTTTACATAGAAAATTATATATTGTTGTAGTTTAGCTAGAAAATCGTGTATTGTTGTAGTTTAGATATTACTTTATGTGTTGGTTTGAATATACTAATAACAAGCAAAGAAATATAAGTATCCAATATCACTTCAATCAAATAATTTGCAATTTATTTTGTTTACTTTTTTTAATAGAGTACGATAGGTTGGAATTATTTTTATTATAATTAATGTAAAATGAAATTATAATTTTTTCAATATTTTCTACACGGTGAACCCAATAGATTAAACAAAAAAAGAAGTTGCTCTCGAGGAGTATACCAATTAAGTTAAAGATTAATTTATAATCTAATGGTATAGGTCACTAAAATATTGGTAGTTAATGTTAGATATCGATTATTTGATTTAACTGGTCACTAAATTCAATCATTACTTTTATTTTTATACTTTTTCAGCAACAAAACTCTAATATGGTGACTATTTTGTTCACAATTAGTAACCATTTCACTTGGTAGTTAAAAATTGGTTTTTAAACAATCTTTTTCTTGTAGTGATATATGTAATTAATGTTGTTTAATAATTATCCAAACTATTAACCTATTTTAAAACATAGTGTACCTCTGATATATATTCAAATAGAGTTTTTTAAAGTAATTAAATATTTAGCCACCATGATTATAATTTCATGGTCCTCCCATAAGGTTTAAAAATAAGTCACTCATTGGTTATTTGATTTCGCACATTAAATGATAGCTTGAGAGAGATAAACATTGCAACAACTATTTTTCTTTTTTAAGTTTTATTTGCTCAAATAATGGATAGTTGATTAAGCAGGAAAGATATTAAAATAATTTATTCTCATATCATTCTCTCTGAAAATTTATTTGAATTTAATATAGTAATATATAAGCATTATACGATGTTAAATGAATTATGATGAGACATGGATATTTTGAGAATATATTAAACTTTTTTGAAGAATCACAGTTGACTTATTTAACGTTAAATCACATGAGAGTGATTTATAAGAAATTACAAGTAATTTAGTGTTAAGATCCGAGATGAAGGATGAATTAGCTATTGTTATATGTGTAAAGTTGTGTTTGTGAATATAATATAATCATTGAGTTACTTTAAGCATAAAAATTTATAAATTCCACCAATATCCATAATGATATACGTATGTAGCGGTGAGAAGTCAATAAAATTTTCCGTTAACCATGTGAGATTGAGACAGATTTTCAAAAACTATTATATTAATAATTTAGGCTATCACTAAATATTAGAATGAGAAAACACTTAATAATTAAACAAACTATTATATCATGTAGATGCATGTTTTCATAAACTGATTGTAATTATATAAATTATGTTGAGTTTATGAAATGAGTGAAATAAATATTGTGGACTGAATAGTGGAAATGATAAATTATTATGTATATTAATGTATTTCAATTAGCTTGTTTTGTTTATTTTATTATTATTATTATTATTATTATTATTTTAAATGTAATATATTTGGAAGAATTTGTAAATAATATATCAATAGTAAATCAATATAATTGTATATTTTTAATGTTAAGTTTGGTAATGTTATAAATTTGGTCAAAAACACGATAGTCATAATTATACAGTCATCAATTACTAAACTTGAATAGTTTGTATTTGTTTAATATCAATAATAACCATTTTTTTAGTAATCAATGACACTCAAAATGTTTACGTGGCGAAAGTTGATAAATCGAATGACCGTGATTGTTTTAAGACAAAAAAAACTCAATCAATATTGTTTAAATAAAACAATTGTTAAGATATATTTTTTTTATGTAGTTTTATAGGTTTTGTAATGACAGGTGTCGATGGTTTTTTATTAAAATATGATTGAGTGCATGAACTAATACATCCTTCTTCGCAAGCTCGATTAAATTAATTGATATATTAAAAAAGGAAGATCTCCACATACCTTGTAATGATTCATTGTGTCTCATAGGACAAGAGAGAGATTAATTAAAAATTGAAGAATTATATATTACTTCACTGGACTCATTTTGATTAATTATATATATTTAGTTGACATATATTCTATTTTTTAAAATCGCATTCAATTTGTGTATTATATAGCAGAAAGATGGGAGTCACGTGCTAACTTGCTCCAGAAGAAAAAATAATTTATCTGCTAAAAAATGTTATTGTTTGATTTTGATTAAGGAAAATACTCAATAGTTTGACGTTGTTTGGACAAGGCAAATAACTCATTGCTGAAAGTTTCGATCATGAATCCATATTTCTGCGACAAAAGGTACACCTGTATTATTATTCTTATCTCATGGAATTTGAAATTCCAAAAATGGAAAAACATGTTTATTGCCATAATTTGCAAGGATAATAAGATCCACCTATTTCCATTTAGGTCCTCAAGTACATATATTGTTTTGTACGTAGAAGTATGAGATGTTTCTGTAAATTTAATTTTAAAAATAGAAAACATATATTTTTTGTTCTTAACATATAGTTTTTATTTATCTTGTTTAAGTTTTTCTTTAAGTTATTTATCTTGAAAAGTGTGTTGTTTGAGTAACTGCAAATACTGACACCAGCACATGTGCAGTTGAGTTTAGCATTTTCTTCTTAGTCTTTCAATGGCTTCTTCCCAAACAGCAGTGATGCCAGCTATGATGCCTAATCATCGAAAGCTACCACTGAAAGCAACTTTCACACACACCAAAATCTTATCAATTTATTACTTCTCAATGTTCCTTTTTAATACTTTCTTACCCGTAAGATTAACATTCATGATATAGAAAGTTTACAAAACTAAACCCATCACTAATGTTTGTTTTTCTTAAACTTTGTTTTTCAAGCGAGTTTAAATGTATGCCAAACAATGATTTTTTTACTACACAAAGATTGGAACTATATTGCTATTCTCTTTATTTTAAAAATCACAGTACATGAAACATTTTAATGTAGACATTTTGTAAAGATAATTTTATACGTTTATCAATTTCCTTTATTATAATGAGAGTGAGACAATCACGTAACATTCCTTTTAATTGAATTAATCACATCGTTATTGTCTCTCATGGCCCTATTACAAGGTTATAGAGAATATTCAACAGGACGTGATTTGGATTCTGTGACTGATACATCGGACACTGAAGGAAATTATATGTTTGATATTTTGAAATTCAAACTCATCACCTCTATAAAAAAAATAATGTTTTTTGTAATCTTTATATTTACCTAATACCCCTTAAGTGATATGATTTTAGTATCTATTAACAACTAAAAGCATAAAAAATGTTAAAATATGTTTTTTTTTTTTAAATTAAGATTGAATTGAGACATTTTGAAAGATAAATATAATTTATCGATCAATTTATTACTACTGGCCATCTTTTAAGAACTTTTATACACTGACAATCATCTTATATTAATAACGCATTTATAATCACGTTATGTCAATTTATTAACAACAATTTATTAACAACGGCCAAATCAAACTGTTAATGATAATGTGTTGGTGATAGTACACATATGTCTAAGTGTTAACGGAAATAAATAAAATATGTATTACATTTACATTATTATATGTATTATTTTAGTCAAAATTATTTATAATGTATTGTTTAAGTATTTTTCTTTCTTCTATAATAATATATAATATTCCTACAGTTATATATAATCCATAATATTTGTTAGCGTACACAAATTATATATGTATATATATTTAAATTATATCACTTTTTATTTTCAATTAATTGTTCATAAAAATATCTAATTATTTTGAAATAAAAAAACAAGTTACTTAATTATTTATTTTCTTAAATAAATGATAATATATATATATATATATATATATATATATATATATATATATATATATTTTTTTT
>Ga0099824_1004464_pt1 | contig 20144 bp, 10 predicted proteins | sample SiratrowhiteBW_FD_76837 | JGI IMG/M metagenome (GOLD analysis project Ga0099824, IMG submission 76837) | Root nodule microbial communities of legume samples collected from California, USA - Siratro white BW | ecosystem: Host-associated > Plants > Roots > Nodule | place: USA: California... | reverse complement strand
TATGATCAGATTCTAAAACAGATGACGTATGGAGGGAGAAAAGTTAGAGAGAAGGGAGAGAGATTTTGAGAATGGAAGAGGGAGGCATGGAGGAGAGAGAAAAAAGAAAATATGCTTCTGGAGGTGCAGGGGCGTCACAATAATTTTTAAAATATTAATTTTACTAACATCGATAATTTTTTAGCTAATATGGATTCATATTATTTTCTATTATTTTTTTATTGACGTCTATTAAATTATATTTTTTTTAACTTCAACTGATATACCAATCTAGAAATTAAGGATCTCTTATATATAGGCTGAAATTAAGAAATCCTAAAATAAATATAACAAAAATCAAATCATATAATAGACCACAAACAAATCATTAATTATCAATCAAATATCAGGTGACATTAACAATGACGATATGATAAAAATTGAATTTAAGTGACGAGAACTAAATAAAATCTATAAATGATCAGATTATATTGTAAAAAGCAATGAGATAAGAGAATTAACAAATTTTTCAACATATAAAAGGTTTAATAAAGTGGAGTGGTAAAAAAATAAAGTAAAATAATAATAGAGATATTGATAGCTTTAAAGTATGCTTCATTAAAAAAGATATAAATAAAGACTAAAATAGATTATTTTAAGATATTTTATCCTATTGAAAAATTAACCACAATTTATATAATTATTTTTTTACTAAAAATGATTAAAAAATATATCAAATAGGTCTTAAATGAGATTTTTTAATGGTATTTTGAAAAAAAGAAGTAAGTGTAGTGTAACTTATAAAATATATCGTCAAATGAAAAGAAAACAAAGTATACAAATTGAAAACATTGATAAATTCTTATAACGTTTACCATGGCATTGAGTAAAAGTCTTGTTTTAATTAAATATTCTAAATATATTAATATATAATTTAACAAGATATAAAAATATTGTTCATGAAAAAAAAGATAAATTATTATTGTTATTGTTATACTAATGTAAAGAATATTAAAATATGAAATTCATTTTATAGGTAAAATCATTTGGGATAATACAAGTTGGATTTAAAGAAGAAATTTGAAACTATAAATCAAACTTATTATATAAAATTGGAAAACAACTAGTTTGAAGAATCCAAAATCGACTAAATAGAATTGAACGATTACAATTCTAAATATATTGCGTATTTTATCATATTGATTTGTTTTGGGTGAATTCTCACATGAAGAAGCAGGTCAAATCATCTATAGGTGGACTATGATTCTTAGTCATTAAATTAATTATTAAAATATTTAAATTAAAATTGAATAATTGTTAAATAACTAAAAAAGAAATTCAAAAAATAATATTTTTAATTGAAAAAATATTGGTCAAAATTATAATTTTCGAAATTTACTAATATTAATTTTACAAACATCGATACTTTTTTTAGTTAATATGGATTCATGTTATTCTCTATTATTTTTTAATTAAATTATATTTTTTTAACTTCGACTAATTTACAAATCTAGAAATCAAGGATGTCTTCTATATTAGGCAATGATAACAGAAATCAAATCCATGCATCTTCTACTGATTTAATAACTTTTTCCTAGTAAGAATATATTTGAAAACGTATTATATTTAAAAGACTAAATCATATTATTAAGATGCCATGATTATATTATAAAATAAGTATATATATGGCAACTAACAATAGAAAATGGAAAAAACGGCTGATAAATAAGTACTAGCTAGAAATCATAATAAATGTGTTCATACTCCTAAATTAGACATCCATGAATGCCCAAAACTGTGGTAGAGTCTAGCGAGAGATAGATCCGACAGTTAATAAGAACACATCGCAGAAGTTTTGGACGGAGGCGTGAACTCCATTGTCTACTCTGTCACAGTCAGATTGTGACGCGCGCTCTTCCTTGTTTCTTTTGTCGTCGCAACTTACAATAACCAAATTTAAAAAATAACCAAATTTAAAAAATAACCAAATTTAAAATAAAATTCTGTTGCACCCTCAGTCTTCACAACTCACGCCGTTTTGCTCATCTTCACCTTCACCTTCCACGCTCCTCTTTCTATTATTAGGTTACCCTTCCTCTCTCTCTATTTAACTTCTCCTCCGTCTGCGGCGGCGGCGCCTCCGCCGTTCCAGATCTATATATCGATATTGGAGTGTGCTCTTTTTATTTATATATTTATAATACTCTGATTTTTGGATAAATCTCTCTCTTTTTTTTTTATCGGTGTTTTGGATTTTCTTTTGTTCTTTAATTGTGTTTTTGTGGAATTGTAGATCTCCTTTTTATTTTGTCGAAAGCTTTCTATTTTGGCGATTGATGCTGTTCGATCGATGCTTATGTGAATCCTGAACTGGAGCGGTAGTTTAATCGATCCCGATCTGGTTCCGGCGATGGAATAGTTTCTGTGTTAGTTGCGTGGTTTAGTTTAAGTGTTTGACAACGCTGTTCGGTGTTCGGGTAGCTTGAAGCTCTGTTTCAACCAGGGGCACTACTGTCGTTTGATTTAGAACGTTGGTTGAAGTGAAATTTGCAGTGATTTGAAGACTGTGGAGTAGAAGCTTCATTTGAAAATGCCGGGCTTTAGAGCGAAAGTTAGGATTGGAATTTTGATTATTGTGGTTGTAGGGATTTGTCTCTCTGCTTTATATGGTTTGTTGAAGCCTATTTCGAATGGATGTATAATGACCTACATGTATCCGACTTATATTCCTATTTCATCTTCGGAGAGCATTTCGCCTGTGAAGTATGGCTTGTACTTATACCACGAGGGATGGAAAAAGATAGATTTTAAGGAGCATCTTAAGAAGCTTAGCGGTGTGCCCGTACTTTTCATACCAGGCAATGGTGGCAGCTTCAAACAGGCAAGGTCCTATTTCTTCTTGTTCCGATTTAGGCAAAGTTGGTCTGTTTTTATGGATACTTGTTTAGTTCTGGGTTAAACTATTACAACATGTTAACTAAATATTGGATTATGTGGTGTAAATATGAAGAGTGGGAAATATTAATATATTATTTGCTGGGCTTGAATAGTTTTAATGTTCTGAAGATGTTCTTAAACATTTGGGCTATTTGGGAGTAAGTTGATTTAGTTGTTGTAGATTTATTTGAGAGTGGTTAATGTGGTTATGTAGTATGATGACATGTAAATCTGCATATCTAGTTTGTTTTTTTCAAAGTTTGAGGTATGCTCACTTGTTGGCCAGGTTTCTGATTTGAATCTAGATTTTAGGGTTACTTGTTTCTCAGTTCATTCTTGAAAGGTTTTATAGTTGGAGTTTGTGAAATTCCTATGGGTACGGGAATGTGGCTACCTTTTCATTTGTGAAATTGTAAACAAGGAAAAGAGAATAAAAAGAAGAAAAAATGGAGAAATATAGATCCCTTATAATTTAGGAAACTAACTTTAATGTTGATAATGATTTTTGGTTCAGTTATTTCTGTCAATGCATTTTTTATTTCATCACTTTTTGTACTATTGTCCCCCAAAGTTTTATATTTCTGTTAACATTTTCTGTTAGCTGTATCTACTTTATAGGTGCGGTCATTAGCAGCCGAATCTGATAGGGCATATCAGAATGGTCCCCTAGAGCGTACATTCTACCAAGAAGCTTCCCTAAGAGCTGAAGAAGGAGATGTAGATATAAATTTATCTGGTTTCCAGTTACCCAGCCAGTATACCAGCAGGCTGGACTGGTTTGCTGTTGATCTTGAAGGTGAACATTCTGCCATGGATGGTGCGATTCTTGAAGAGCACACTGAATATGTTGTATATGCTATACATAAGGTATCACTTTTATTATTAATAGTTTATATCCACGGGAAGAAAATGAATATTGGAGAAATATAACCTGGTTTGTAATCTTAACTATTGAGATGGTTTATTTGTAGTTTGTAGATCACCAATCTGGTTTGAGTTGAACTTGTTATGGTTGTTATGCGCATGGCCTGTTCATACTAATGGTATAAATAATCTCAATAAACTGAGAATTTGTTTCTTATTATTGATTATCAACATCATTAAAATCTTATGAACTATGTGACTTGTTAGAATGACAGTTAAATCCTCAGCTCTGCAAATGTTGAGTCTTGCTATGTCTTAGTGCTAGTAATATTTATTATTTCTACTTTTAGGACATCCTATGGTAGGGACTAAACTACTTGGCCAGTAACATTCTTCTCTGTTTTGAAGTCGTTCACCTTAGACTTTATAGTTTAGTGTTATCCCATGAATGCTGTGACTTGTTAGAATGATATAGTTAAACCCTCAGACTGTAAATGTTTATTTAGTCTTTCTATGTATCAGCACTAGCAAACTTTATTTATTCTACTTTCTTACCATCCTGACCATGTGTATAAATATAAGCAATTACAAGTATTAGTTTTTGAAGGGGAAACAAACCAAGAGAGAACTCCAAGATTCGGAGGGTACAGGCTACAAAGAATTACATTTATCCATGTATACATTTTGGGGTTAAATTTTAAAATTTGTGGAAAATTAGTAGAAACCAATGTTATGGTGCTGATAGATTGTGGAGCATCCCACAATTTTGTATCTTCGATGTTGGTGCTGGAAAAACAATTACCCATGACAGAAAGGACACCTTACACTAGAAAAATAAAGTCTAATGGATGCAGGCAACTAATACTTCAAATCCAATGGTTAAAGATTCAGCAGGTTTTGGGAAAGGAAATGGTTAGCAAGTTTGGGGGAGATTAGAGCTAACTTAAGGGAGCTCACCCTGAAGGTTTCTATTCGTGAGGGAACCAGAGTATTAAGGGATGAACCAACACTGTCCAGAACTACAGCTTCTTTTAAAACAGTGTGTAAAGCTTTACTGGATGAAGGCCATGGATTTTTCTTAGAATGCAAAGAATTAGTTAAAGAATCCGATTTTCAGGACAAAATTCTCAAGAAAATAAAGAAGGTTCCAAGGAACCTCGGGCTGACACTAAAAAGGAGATAGGATCATGCTATTGTGTTGAAGGGGGCAGAGATTCCAAATTTGAGGCCATACAGGTACCTCATTACGAAAAATGAAATAGAAAATATTTTGGCAGATACGTTATGTGAATTATAAGGCCAAGTGTAAGTCCCTACTCTAGCCCAATACATTAAATAAAATCACAGTTCAATGAGTTTCCAATTCTCATAATTGATGAGTTGTTGGATAAACTTGGGGGAGCCATTAATTTTTCCAAAACTGGACTTTTAAATCTGGGCACCATCTTATAAGAATGAAGACATTCCAAAGCGGCTTTCAAAACCCACAACGGGCATAATGAGTTTGTGGTGACGCCCTTTGGGCTAAGAAACTCCCTCAACCTTCCAATAACTCATGAATGAGGTACGATGTTCTTATTTGAGGACATTTGTCTTTATTCTTTTTGATGATATATTAATCTATGGTATGAGTGAGGAGGAGCATGTGAAACATCTTCAAGCGGCACTACAACTGTTGATAGATCATAAGCCTTTTGGAAACATAAAAAGATGTAGTTTTGGACAGAAAAAATTAGAGTACTTAGGTCGTTGCTTTGGCCCGAGGAGTACTTTGGTCCAACAACTTCCTTTTTTATGTAAAGCATAATATATAATATAATTAACTAGATTAATGATAAAAGTATAATAACATTAGAAAATATAAAAAACTATTTAAAAATAATATATAATATTATCAACTAATAATAATATTACAATAAAAAAATATTAAAAAATACTTTTAGCATAATATAGTGTTGAAGTGTTATGTTTTTATAGGTGTTTTAATAATTTTTTTATACGAAGTAAACTCTTATGAGTTATGATTCAAGCTTACGAGTCACAGTTTACGTAAAACTCTTGAGTTTGACTGCCTTGATCTAATGGGAAGACATTTTATTATTCATAGGGTTTAGAAAAGTATCAAATTTCTAAATGATCAACAATTATGGGGATAAGACTAGCTGTAATGGACATCTAAGTTGCCGGGCTTTTAGCCATCCAATTGGGGCATTGTTTCTTTTGGTCATCCAATTAAAAATTTCATGTGAGTAGATCAAGGCATTAGGTACAGATTTGGACAGGGTGAGTATTTACAGCAGGTGCAGGATTAGGTAAAGACTCAGATAATGATGGGTGAGATGTAAGAGGGATAGGAACAGATGCAGACAGTGTGGTGCTAGATTCAGGTGTCATAGAAGTAACCAATAAAGAATTTGGAGAATTTTTAGGTGGTGTAAGAGTGGGACTTAAATTAAAATATTGATTGATATCTTTTACAATATTTGGTGTATTAGGAAAAAAGATTATCATAAGGAAATCTATGTTCGTTAAACCGAACATCCGTCGAGATACATACTTTTCCATCGGATGATAGACACTTGTAGCTTTTGTGTATTGGAGAATACCCTAAGAAAAGACAATCTTCGGATATAAAATAAAGTTTATGAGGATGATAAGCTCTTAAAAGCACAAGATCAAATGAAAAAGTTTGCTGATAAACATAGGCAAGAAGTGCACTTTGAAATTGGAGATTGGGTACATCTAAAATTACAACTCAAGACACTGTAATCGTTGGCAGAGTAAAGGAATGAGAGGTTGAGTCCTTGATTATATGGCCCTTATCAGATTATCATGAAGGTGGGACGGGTTGCTTATCAACTACAATTCCCTAAAGAAAGCAGAATCCACCAGTTTTTCATTTAAGCCTCTGCCTTTGATACTATCAGAAAATCTGGAACTAGAAGTTGAACCTATAGAGGAAGTCATAGCAGTTCGTAACAAGTCTGCTGAAGGAGCTGAAGCTCTAGTCAATTGAAAATCTACCTCACTTTGAAGCTACTTGAGAATCGTTTGATACAATAATAAAAAAAATTTCCGCGCTGTCTTCTTGAGGTAAAGGTGAAACTTTTGGTGGAAAGTATTGTTAGTCACAAACCTCTTAAGGAGAGTTTATATAAGAAGAGGTAGGAAGAAAATGGATTTGGGCCCAAAAAGCCCAAAGTCCAGTAATGAGTAAAGTCTGGGCCTTTTCTTCCTGCACGCCCATAATTACTACTTCACCCCCATACTAAAAGAAAAAGACTAAAATATCCTCTCTCATCATGCCACTGCTGCTTCCGCTATCGCTGCCGCTTCTGCTGCCACCTATACCTTCATTCTCCACCGTGCTCTGCACTTTTGGAGAGGAAGAAGAGAGAGTTGTTCTGAAAAGCTTGTTCTGGAACCTATCATTTACATTCTAGAAAGCTTGCTGGAAATTGTATTGCAGAAAGCTTGCTCCGGAATGCATTTCATGTGTTTTGGAAAACTTGTTTCGGAAAACTCATTTTGGAGAGCTCATTTTGGAAGGTATTGTATATGTTCCGAAAAACTTGTTTTGGAAATTCTCTCCAGAAACACATTCCAGAATGTATTTCATGTGTTATGGAAATCTTACTTTGGAAATCCTGTTTTGGAAATTCCAGAAAGTTTGTTTTGGAAGATTTCCGGAACAGGTAATATGGAAATCACTTTTACAATGGGTAAAATGGTCATTTTAAAATTATGGGCTGAGGAAGAAAAAGCCAAAGTCAGTTGTATAGAAAGACTACGGATGAAGAGAAAATGGGGGAGGTGGAGGGGGAAACAGAAGATATTTTTGGGTTGTAAAGAAGGGATATTTATTTCCTAAAATGAGTGAATATAATAAAGCTTCATTCTTTCTTCTATAGTTTCTTTCATATTCAGTCCATTCCTTGCACATTCTTCTTTTTTCATGTTCTTTACCCTAGACTTTATAGTTCTGTATTATGCATTCTTTTCTCAGTTGGTGCTATCTTTTGCATCTTATGAATTATGTTTCTTAGACTGGTAATTCTTAATTGGCAATCTGTTCAATGCTTATGATATGGCCATGCAGATTTTGGACCAATATAAAGTGTCTTATGATACTCGTACAAGAGAAGGTGCTGCGGTTTCTGGGAGTATGCCAAAAAGTGTGATATTGGTTGGTCATTCAATGGGAGGTTTTGTTGCTAGAGCTGCTGTTATCCACTCTCATCTTAGGAAATCAGCAGTTGAAACTGTTCTTACACTTTCAACTCCACATCAGTAGGTTTTTTTTTTCCCTATTATTGTTTTCTTGTTGTGTTTCCATGTGCTGCTTAAATGTTTGATGGGATACATGTATTTTATTCAGATCACCTCCTGTGGCATTGCAGCCTTCGTTGGGTCATTACTTTGCAAGTGTAAATTCCAAATGGAGAGAAGGATATAAGGTTCTAACTACTAACACGGGGCGCTATGTGTCTGATCCTGTACTCTCAAATGTTGTAGTTGTATCTATTTCCGGTGCCTACAATGATTACCAGGTATTGTCAGTGTTTTCACCTCTCCCCCTATATGCAGTAGATTTATCACCAATGAATGACATTTGATTAAAAAACGAGGCCTCGTTGGTCTGCGCTTCAGAAGATTATTTGCCTTATGCTTTGTTAAATTTTAACAATTTCTAGATTGTGGTACCAGCCCTCTATTTAAGGACATTCTTAACTTGTATCTCCTTTTAGTATGATTAAATTTCCATCTTATATAATATCTAGAAATGAACTTTGTTAATTTTTGAGTAAATGTATATTTTTGTTTGTTGTTAGGGAAATTGATCTTTTATCATCACACTATGGAAGTTCAAGTTGTACTGTCTCATGGAATCACATTAAGTAAATGCTAAATATTATGAACCTTCACATAATGGTTTAGTTTTTGTTCTTTCTCTTCTTCAGGTACGGTCAAAATTAGCGTCACTTGATAATATTGTGCCCCCAACCCATGGCTTCATGATCAGTAGTACGGCCATGAAAAATGTGTGGTTGTCAATGGAACATCAAGCTATTTTATGGTGTAATCAATTGGTTGTCCAAGTAAGTAGGTCTCTTCTTGTCAAGAACATAGACATGTTTCTCCTTTCTGATCCTTACCATTTTTATTCTTATCTAGGTATCACACACGCTTCTTAGTTTGATAGATTCCAGAACAGGCCAACCATTTGCGGATACTCAAAAGAGACTTGTAGTTTTTGCAAGAATGCTGCGTAGTGGAATATCGTATAATTTTGACTTGATGATGCAGTTACCCTCTTATAAACAGCCAATAAACATTCCTGTCCAGAATACAAAAGATGTCACTGGTATATGTTGCTAATTTTATTATCCCATGATTCTTGTATTTAGTTTATCAAAATTCCGTTGACAAGCTTTCTGGAATCACCTAATAATCATTTCAGTACTATTTTATGGACATATAGCTGTTGAAGCTTTTGCTTATAATATAATGTTAAATCATGCTTTATGGACAAAGAAGATAGCTTTTTCAATTTTTTTCTGTCCCCAGCCATCTTCATTTATACTGGTAAAAACTCCTATGAATGCTTGGCATTATGATTTTTCCATAACTGATGCAATGTACAAACATTTTTTGAAAAATGATTTTGCATAGCATAGGAAACTCAATACTTTTGTTATGTGGTGGTTTCTGTTTCATTAGATTAAATTTTGTCAATGTTAATATTTGTCAATTTGGAAATAACCTTCCACATTTGTGCAAAATTTTATATTCAAATTATATTCTGGCTACAGGATCTCCACCACACAGGCCGATTGCTTGTCCTGCCAATGTTCATTGGAACGATGGGGGCCTTGATAGAGACCTATACATTCAGATAAATGAGGTGACTGTATTAGCAATGGATGGTCGCAGGCGGTGGTTGGACATACAAAAATTGGTATTTGTTTATTGTTTCTTTGATACAATATCCAAAATATTCAACATACAAAAGGAAAAGTTCTGTAGAAATTGTAGGGATTTAGGTAGAGAAGGAGGAAAAGACAGAATAAGCATTGAATAATAGAAAATAGTATTGATATATGTCGTGCTATGATTTGTTAGAAATGGAAAAACACTCACCCCTATTTTTATAAACCCTAGTCTCGTGATTCTAATCGAATTAGGAAACAAATATTGGAATACAATGGAGTATGGAAATTGTTGAAACTGTGAATGGCCCTTTCCCAAACCTTGAAATGCTCGACAATAATCAGCTAGTCACCTTGTAGATTTGCCTGTGTGGTCTTGTGCTTGAGAGTTTCTACTTTTGCAAAAGTGTCCATGACAATTTGAACTTTCACTCTCAAAGTTTTCTCACGTCACCGTTGATAGCAATTGCTTAATCATTTAATCTGGATGTGTAGGGTTTAAATGGAAAAAGTCATTTTGTACTTGTGACCAATCTAGAGCCATGTTCTGGAATTAGACTTCATTTATGGCCAGAAAAGGGGAAATCTGCTACTAGTTTACCTCTCAATGATAGGGTTGTTGAAGTAACAGCAAAGATGATGCGCATTCCCTCAGGTCCAGCACCACGTCAGGTCCATTATGCCTCTTTCCAGACTATTCTTTCTTGTTTGAATTATCTTTATACTACATTACTATTGTTGAGTTCCTTAAGATAGTATGAGGAAGATGTTTATTTAATTTTTTATATGGTTACTTACAATATTTAATCTGCAATAATTTAACAGCTTGAACCTGGCAGTCAGACTGAGCAAGCTCCTCCATCTGCTGTATTTTGGTTGGGTCCGGAAGATATGCATGGCTTCAGATTTCTTACTATATCAGTTGCACCTCGTCCGGTACAGTTTGTAGTTTTGAATGATTTCTTTTTAGATATTAAGGAATGCATATCTTCCCTGAGAGGTTTTGTCTGAAATATTTATGTGTATTTGATTCTTTTCTTTTTGGTGTGCTTGATTAGGAGTTTGAGATTGAAACTTTCTTCATTTTAAAGTTTCCGCCTGGAAGCCTGTACATGCTTTACATTTGGTCTTACAAGCATCTTTCATAAAATTTGAAAGGTGTTTTTCATCTGGATCGGTGGATTGTGTTAAACTAAATATTGTTTGTCGTTTTCTAATCTTAAAAATTCTTATGTAAGTGTAATTTCATGTGGCCATACTAATTATGATGACTGAAGATGGAATAATTAAATCATTCTTCCTATAAATAGGATATAGTTTTTGTACAGTCTTTGTAGTTGATAATGTGTGTTCCATATTTGCATGTGTAATAATGACTATGTGGTTCACAGAGTGTTTCAGGAAGACCCCCGCCAGCAGCATCCATGGCAGTTGGACAGTTCTTTAATCCAGAGGAGGGCAGTCAAGAATTATCTCCATGGTTTATGCTTCAATCTACCTATTCTCAGAAGGTTGTTATTTTCGTGGAATGCTACTGACCTGTAGAGCCTAGACTATATTGTAGTTTTATTTACTTATATGAATTTATTTCTTGAATTTATTTTCATTGCAATGCCTCTTGTTACATCAGAAATTGTTCTAATTCTGAAGCAGTTTGCAGGATATAGACCTCATATAGCTTAAGCTTACTTTGGAACTATTATCTCGGATATGCCTTTTGTCATATTAGGTTATATATGACATATTGAAAAAGATATACTTATGAAAAATTTAATTATAAATCAAGTGAAATTATGCTGTTACGGTACTAAAATATGTTTATCAATTTTCAGCAACTTGCAAGTGAATGGAACCATTTTTTCTTCTTCCATGGGCAAAAACATAACTTCGATATGTTGTTTTATGCAGGATTTGGTTTTGGAGGAAGCTCATCCACTAGCTGTCAAATTATCATTTGCCATCAGTGTGGGTCTTCTACCTGTTACTTTGTCTTTGAAAACTGTCAGCTGTGGAATCAGAAACTCTGGACTTCCGGAAGAGGAAGCTGGTGACCTTGAAAGTAGTAGTAAGAATCCTAATCAATTACCAGCTGAACTATCGGTTATGAATTTTACTTTGGTGATAGCTTTTTCTGTGGTGTGCTTGTTTTCTAACTTCATATGGCATCGTGGTGTACTGAAATGTATTTTGTACGTGGTGAAAAGTTTTGCTAGTATCAAGAAGACCTCTGAAAAGTAGACGAACGATTTATTACATTGACCCTAAAGGAATTTTAGTTAGTATTATTTGTGGGTTTGAGCTTTGTGTTTCTAATAGTTATACTAATTTAGTATTGGACTTGAGTCCCACATTGGAAGTATGGGATTTTGCTGTGGAGTTTATGAGGCGTTGGACTCTCTTATTGCAACAATTAACTTTTGTGGTGTGATTCTCCGAGGTTCTTATTACTAATATGGTTATTAGCATAAATCAAGGTTTTCAAACACTTAGAGTTAGTTCTTAGATTCTTACAAATTTACGATGTTAGGTAGGTAAAATAAGATAACTAAATATAAAACTCTTTTCTTAGTAAACTTTGGTAAATTCTTTAAACTCGTCTAAAATTGCATAAATTCTCGAGTTAAGAAATGAGTAAATGAGTTCGAAATTAACAATGAGCTCCTTTTTATTTTTCATTGAATTTGTATATGGTTTGGTCATTGATGTAGTTTAATCTAATTTGGCAATAATGTTCTAAGTACTTACTATATGTTAAGGCAAAAATCCAACACCTCAAGGTTTTAATTAGTATTTCAAAGCAACTCATTTGATTGAGTACTTACCACTAGGCCAAAAATGCCATGATTCGTTGTGACTTAGCTACTTGGCCTACACGACGAGACAATTGATGCTACCTACAACAATCTCACCTTCAACAATTATCTCACTAGAAATTGAATTCTTCGATTGTGACTCGATCCACTTGGATTACGTCACGGGACAATTGTGCAACCTGCAACAATCTCCCCATTAACAATTGTTCTAATGGGAGTGAACTTGGTGATTTTTGCTCTGATACTAATTGTTAGATCGAACGCTTATCATTAGACCAAAAGCTGTAGCCAATGGTCAGAGCATAACTCTTTCTATTTAAGAACATAATAGTCCAAGTACCACAATTCGATTGTGATTAGGTTTACCTGGCCTATGTCACGGGACAATTGATGCTAGTTGTAACACAACTAATTGTAAAACATAATCACACTTTGTTTGTAAGTTGATAATGCTATAAAAACAATTGGTCATGTGAGAAGCAAGTGTTTTGTCTGATAGTCAACATAACACTATGTAGTCTTTTTCTCAAAGTCTGATAAGGCATACATGAGAACAAATGAAATGCGCATCAAACATCAATCGATATACATAAACTAAGCAAACCTTGTACTTAAATTAAATAACTATGTGCTTACTCTATATTTGCAAGGAATGTTCGTTTGGCAAAGAGATCTATTTAAAATCGGATATTAAAGATCTATCAAAATGCGAGTTAAAGTTTCTTTCTTCATCAACTTTCTAACACAAAGAAATTGTCAACTTTGACCCTATCTACCTTGTTCGGAATGCATGCCAATAACAAATTTTTGCAAAAGGCTATACTGCCTAGGAAGATAAATGTTGTCAACTATCAAGGATGTTGCAAAGAAAAAGGATCAAAGGTCGAGACTGCATTAAATGCAAAAATCATTATTAAGCTCGTTATACGCATAATGGACTTGTATAGAAGCTAAATATGATCAATGGTTATAAACGATTGCTTAACAGCTACCTTCTTCAAAGAGTCTATAAAAGGAATTTCATGTAGAAGAATAACAAAGACAAAGTAGACGATATGGATTGCTAAAAGGCTGTTCAACCGTAGAGCACTTCTCTAAGCCAATTGAGCATAGGTTGCAATATTCCAATATGGTGATCAGATGATACAACACACCTCATAGCTTCCTAAATGGATCCTCAAGCACAAAGAAGACTAACACACCAGGATCCGGAGAAACCTTATGGAAAACACCACTTACCTAGGAGAGTGAGCTAAGAGTGATTCAAATAATTTTATACGTTGAAAGACGCTACCTTTCCTAGAAAGCTAGGTGGTCTGTACTAGAAGAGAAAGTCTAAACATTGTATTTTTTTTTCTGATGCAATCTTCCCTTGTCATAACCCAATGATTAGTGGATCATTAAAATACCAACCCTCCAGATCTTAGCTAGGAGTGTTTGTTTGGCAAAGAATACTCAAGTTTAGCGAGGAGTGACTTGAGTAAAGAATACTCCTTGATGGGGTTAACTAGAAGTGGTTGTGATCTGAAGAATACTCGGTTAGCCAAGAGTGGCTAGGTGTAGAGAATACCCAAGGTTAGTCAGAAATGGCTTGAGCAAAGCATACTCTGTGTTAGCCAGAAGTGGCTTGAGGAAAGAATACTCGAGGGGTTAGTCAAAACTGGCTACGAGTCCAAAGAATACTCAGTTAAGTTAGGAGCGGCTAGTGTTAAGAATACTAAAGGGGTTAGCCAGGACCACTCGACGTGTACTTCACAATATTAATTTCCTTAGTTGAACTTGACTGGTTTAGTTATGAATTGGATGTAATTTACTCTAAGAGACGAACCAGTATAAATTACTATGTGCAGTTTCTCTCTTCTTTGTCTCCTCTTTATATGCATGTTATCATCGTCTGCACTAACGCAAAATGTTTTATTATACGTTTTTGAACTAAGTTTTTGATCTACACCTACATTGATTAGTCAGACGCTAGGACTACGGTCTAATCACTTGTTAAAGTAAACATGAAGATATGTTAGTCAAGTGATTTAGTTGAGCTGTGAAATCTGCATCTAACGTGACCTTTATAAGCTAGAAGAGCTAAGCTTAAAATAAGCTTTTGACTATGTTTGTTTGATCACATTTGTTATGGGTTTGTCTTCAAGAGAAATATTTAAGCTTCATTAGACGAAATCTGTTGAAATGTGTTTGTAAAAAATTTCACTTTAAGTCTTACTTTCTTAATGTACCTTCATAAGTCAAATATGCATCAAATGCTATATGTCAGACAAAAGATTCTTACTTTGATCTTTAGTTTGAGTATGTAAGAAAATGTATCGAGACAAATGATTCGGTAAAGATATAAAATGAGTTTGACATGACACATAAGATGAAAGACTTTTAGTATGATGTTTTACGAACCAATTTGTGCGATTAATTTAAGAAAAGTTTTTTTAGGAATTAATTAAATCAGAATTCAAGCTTCCCTTGTGATTTTTCTTTTTTTTCACACTATCATACTTTGTTTTTGTGATTTGCTACTTTTCTTTATTTTGAAATTAAAATGTTGAATTATTTTTGTGCTAAGTTTATGCTATGCATACATGTCATAAATAGATTTTTAATACTATTTTCATATTAGATAAAAAGGGTTTTTAGTTTTTAAATCAGGAAAAGTATTGTCCAATGTGGGTGTAGAAAACCACCACAATGCCATGACCACAACAAAAGGTATTTTTTGCTAATGACTATGGCGATATTGAGCATATTTTTGTTCTAATAATCCACTATTTACAACAGTAACTCTGTTAGATGTATCAAAACTATCTTGCTTGTTATCATCAGAACATGCGTGACTTGCACATGATTTTTAGACTATGACTTGTGTCTTATCAACACTAGTATCATCTATGCCTTATTAGGGAATGGTGGCAAGTATAGGCAGGCCGTGGCGTTGTGGTAGTGCCATAACTGATTTTTGATCTTATTCTTCTTTGATGATATACACAAATATGTTTGAAGACGTGGGAAATCTCTGAAAGTTTACAATGTTACCAAGAGATATGATGTAATTTATCTTTAATGACAAAAATTGGGCTTGAACATGACTTTCTTTTAGGCATATAGCTGAATGCACTATAAATTTGTGATGAATATTTTTCTGCTGTTTCTACTGTTTTCTTTTCAGCTTAGATAACTATAGCTGCGTATTTCAGGGCTCTGCAAATTGCGCTGTTTCCCACCTGTTGCACTTGCATGGGATGATACATCTGGTCTTCATATATATCCAAATTTGAATAGTGAGATAATTGTTGTTGATTCCTCCCCAGCACATTGGAGTTCAACCCAGCAATCTGAAAAAACCATTGTTCTTTTGCTGGTATGAATCACCTAATGCAAAATATTCAACTGTTTTCCCCCTTAAAATCTTCAACTAATAAAGCATTGGAGTTACTTTCATGCCAAACCACCAAATTCTATGACTATCTAGGATTCTGGCAGTGGCAGGTATTATGACAATTCTTTTAATTTTTTTAATTTCTCCACTATTCTGTAGGTTGACCCACATTGTTCTTATAAGAGTAGCATTTCAATTTCTGTCAGTGCTGCTGCAAGTAGGCTTCTACTATTGTATAGTCCAAAGGTAAATGAACTTTTTTATGCCTGATTTTTGTAACCTCTTGCATTTTATTTATTAATTTGGATTTCCAATAGTCTCTTGCCTTTAAAAAACAGTTATATTTGCGTTAGAATTTTTTTTATTATTATCCTCTTTTGTACATTTTAGTCTTTTCAATTGATTTACAATGGTAAATTGTTGGTTCATGCATATGGTCTTATTCTCTTTATATACATCCACTTAATATAAGGATTCCATTAATGTAAAATAATTTTGTTTATTGACTGTTCATGCAGATAGTTGGTTTCTCTATTGCTGTTGTTTTCTTTGCTCTAATGCGGCAAGCATATTCATGGGATCTTGATCTGAGGATACCATCAATGCTGACTGCTTTGGAATCAAATTTGACACTAATATCACATTTGTTTCCCTTGGCCATTCTACCCATTTTCATTTCCTTATTCCTTTCACTATTGATGTCTCAGCCACTTCCTCCATTTGCTAGCTTCATCGGTGTCTCTCTTATTTGTTATATTTTCGCAAACGGATTCATAGCCATTCTAATTCTGATTACTCACTTGATATTCTTTGTGGCTGCTGTTACACATATCTTCATCAAGACAAGGTTAGACGACTGATTGATATATACCACTTATCACCCTAAATTTTGCCCAACATGTCTACTAATATAAAAGAATGGTAGCATTGATTAATAGGAATTTGGCTAGCAAATCACATTTCTTGTGGATATCTGTTACTTTATATTTATTGTCTTATCTCTACAATAGAAATTTTAGGTTGATAATCAACAATATAAATGCTAATTGTGTTTACATTTTTAATGATAAATATGTTGCAGGTGGCAAATGTGGGAACGGAATTTTAGCCTTTTTTCTCTTCGTTGGTTTGTTAATTATTCGTCTAACTTCTTTTCTCTGAAGGTAAACTACAACCTTATATGTCCTGTGATTGACAAACTAAGTATGTTGTACTTGGGTTTCTTATTCAAACTTTTTGTAGGCCTACTGGCCTAGTTTATTTCCAAATTTCGTTTGTTTTCATGAGTTATTTCTGTGGGGAAAGGGTTAGTAGAATAGAGGTGGAAAGTAGACAGGGATGGGCTTATGCTAGAAGTAATTTGTGATCTTCAGTTTTCTTTGTACTTCAAGTTCAGCTTGTTTACCTTTGAATCTTGGTACTTACATTAAACAGGTGGTTAGGGTTCTAAGATCCAATCCAGTACTTGTTATGGCACTTACTGCAATGGTCTTGGCAAGCTTGGTCCATCCATCCTTTGGTCTCCTTATACTTCTCTTCTCTCACTTTCTCTGTTGTCACAATGCTTTATGCAGGTATATATATATCTACAGTTTTTCCATTTCTTTTTAGTTGTTGCTGCAAAAGATGAAATTACTTGATCATTTGATATTGTTCTTGTACTTTCAAAGGCCTATCATTATATCTTACATGTAACTGGCAGACATAAGCTGATTTAATGTTCTTCTAGTATGAGTTTTAACAAATGTATGTCGGTGTGTTATATCTCTTTGTATGTTTTGACACATGCATGCATGCTTGCTGTGGAGAGGGTTATGGTTCAGAGAAGCTGTTCTATTATTCCTTATTTCCTTTCTGTTTTGGTTCAAAAATGTTTACATGCACTTTTTAATTGGGAATAGTGTTATCAAAATGGGTGGGTTGATCCGTTCAATCAACCAACCTTTTTATTGTATTTTATTTTTCAAACTACATTGAACATATACACTTTTTTATGATACTTAAGTATTTTCTTGATTTACTTGTTCTATAACTGCTAAACTATAGGAAAGAGAGATATTTAGCAGAAACCATGTGTTTACGAGACAACACAAACACTTTATTTATATTGAGACAACTGAATTAATATAATAGAGGAGATTTGATATCCTCGAATAATAAATATATGTAATTGCTGCTGAGATATCCTGGAATAATTAATATAATGAGTTAAGGAGATTACAATTTTATAAGCTAAATGCTGATATTCATGAACCCACAACTGTCATCATCCTAGCTTAGGCTTTAAAATAAATAACTTTAAAATATAAATACTATACTATCAATTTATACTATGTCCATCTAATATGATTCAGTTTTAGGCCTTAGGCCCATCCTATCATGACGTGCTTGACTATTTGAGACTGATTTTTGCTTTTGTTTATGTAGCAGTTTCCTGACAGCATCTTGTCGCAGCCGCGAACAAATTAATGAAAATTTTGATTGTAACAGTGAAGATTATATGGGGTCTGAAAAGAAGAATTTCAAATTTGATGGTAGTTTTAAGCGGACTTTCCCTTCAGAAGCCAACTTCTCCAACAGTCCTGATTCGTCAAAAAGTTTTGGTGACACACAATTAGATTTATTTCACCATCGCCATGGCTTGTTGATATTGCATCTTGTTGCAACGATGATGTTTGCTCCATCCGTTGTTGCTTGGTTCCAGGTAGATGATATATATCAATTATTGTCTTGTTAACATTCTAAACATATTCTGTCATGCAATCACTTTTCTTGGGGAATTGGAAAAGGGGAAAGTGGAATGTGATTGATTGAATTCCCACAAAATAATTTTACACCTGATTTTGTTTCTCCCTGATGAAGACCAGGACAGACATGAGCTTACAAAATCTTATCCATTATTTTACATGATTTTGTCTCCCTTATATACGCACTTGAAGAAAAACGTTTCAGTTTCTTTCATTCTTGTTGTCTTTCAATTGATCTTTCTTTCCTCTCGATTTTGATCAATGTGCACCTTGTTCGTTCTCATCGCTTTGGGTGTAGATAAGAAATAAATCAGTGCAGTTGATAATGAAGTTGAATTCATGTTAATGACGAAAAATCAAGATCCAGTGTTTTCTTTAAACTTTTATAGCATATATTGGAAGCATAGTTCATATAAATTTTTATTAGGTCCCTGCATGAAAGAAAATGCACTAATATTTTTTATGATTGCATTCTCTAGATTGTCTTTCAGGCTGGAAATTCTCTTTTATTTACTTTTAAATTATTAGCAGAGACTAGCATTGGGTGAGAGCCTCCCGTGGCTCCTGGATTCAGTGCTGTGCATTGGCGTCATACTTCATGGCATCTGCAACTCGAAGCCGGAGTTCAATTCCTTCTTCGTGTCCTTTAGTGGGATCCCAATCCGAAACGTTAGACTCTATTTTATCTATCTTATAGCTGGATACTGGTCCTATTTTTCTGGTCTTACTTTGGCTCCGTACAGAGCGTTTTATGTTATGAGTGCTGTGGGGGGCATTTCCTTCGGTCTAAGAATGTTGCGTAGCTGGAACGGCGAAAAGAAAGAGGTTACTTATAGCAGCCGAAAGCATTCTCACAGGCACTGAAAATTTCCACAACCACTTTCTTAGAACCAGACAGTAGAGTGCCACGTGTATGTATGTGTAATTGTTTCGATGATTGTTAAAGTAGGTCAGTCATTGCTGTTAGATATTTGGTTTCCAGTAGAACTAGCAGGGTCTATCGGCTCATCGAGTTTACGCCGGTATTCCTGTGACTAGTGTTGTAACATTTAGATGGATAGTTTTAGCGTCTTTTCCACGTGCCCAGCCTGGTTTTGCTGTTGTTGTAACATCGTTTTACTTGAATATTTTCCAATTTTGCCTGAATGTGAGGAATCTAAAGTTTTTCATACTGTTTGACTGAACTTTTGTCCTAATGGAATCATTAGATAAACACATTCAAGTTGAATTTCACAGTTGATTATACAAATAGTTCACGTTAAGACTTTGTACATTTTTTTTCCTTTTAAGTTATGATGTATATTTTTCTTTCCTTTAGGAAAGATAGGGAGAGATAGGAAGGAAAAAAAAAAAAAAAAAAAAAAAAAAGAAAAAAAAAGAAAAAAGAAAAAAAAAAAAGAAAGAAAAAAAAAAAAAAAGAGAAAAAAGAGAGAGAAAGAAAGAAAAAATGAAAGAAAAAAAAAAGAAAGAGAGAGAGAAAAAGAGAGAAAGAAAG
>Ga0099824_1004463_pt1 | contig 20149 bp, 4 predicted proteins | sample SiratrowhiteBW_FD_76837 | JGI IMG/M metagenome (GOLD analysis project Ga0099824, IMG submission 76837) | Root nodule microbial communities of legume samples collected from California, USA - Siratro white BW | ecosystem: Host-associated > Plants > Roots > Nodule | place: USA: California... | reverse complement strand
TATTATTATTAACATTATTATTATAAATATTATTATTAGTAGTATTATTATTAATATTACTATTATTGTTATTACTATTATTATTAATATAATTATTATTGTTATAAATATTATTATTACTATTATTATTATAAATATTATTAATATTATTATTAAATATATTATTATTAATATTATGATCATTATTAATATTAATAATAATAATAATATTATTATTATAAAATTATTAATATTATTATTATTATTTTATTTATATTATTATTAATATGTTAAGGATTATCGACACAATAAATTTATCATTAACTTAGCAGACTATTTACTAATAGATTTACTGACGGATTGAATCTATTATTAAATTAGTGGTTAATTTACTGACAAATTTATCTGACAGATAATTTTATAGTAAATTTTTTTGTCAGTAAATCCGTCGATAATTAGTGAATGATTAAATTTGTCGGTAATTTGACCGTAAATTTTTTTGTTGATAATGACATTTTATCAATAAAAAAAATTCTATCAATATTTTCTACTTTTTCTTGTAGTGATGATGACTTGAGCAAAGAATACTTTATAGTTCAGTTAGAAGCAACTCAAAATTTCTAAATTAATTTAAGAGTGACTGGTGCTAAGAATATTCAATGTCAGCCAAGAGCAACAGTCAAATAATATTTATTTATACTTAGTAACGATAGTTTGTATAAAGAAATTTCACTTGTTGGTCATATGCCTATGCAAAGAATGTAGGACTTGTATAAGAATTATATTTTGATAGTGCAGGAAATGTTTTGATCGGAAAGCTTGAGATGCAAAAACTTTAGAAAAGAACTATCAAGAAGTAACAATTGTAGAATATGCTTGAATGTTTCTTAAATACTGAACGTGACACCTTCTCATTGTATAGGAATTTAAGTGTGTATTTTCTTACTTCTATTTTTACACTAGTGGTATTATGTATGAACAACATTGTAAGTTTCAAAGATGGTAAATATTTTGTTTTGAAATGGGGTTTGAGACCGACGTTAGATTTGACACATGAAATGGAATTTTTTTTTATAGTTTTAATGATCTTAGCATAGGATGTTGAAAAAATTTAGTTGATTAATAACTGAACGAATTTTGTGTCAATAGACAAACTAATATAGAATATTATATAAAAAGTCTCTTTTATATCTTTAAACATTATTTACATAACTATAACCTAAAGAAAGTGAACTTCGAAACATTACATGTACATAACAATATATATATATATATATATATATATATATATATATATATATAATATTAAAATTAATATATTATATTAATTTAAATTGGTAAATTTATATAATTAAAATTAATTTTAATATATATGTAATAAATTTAAAAGATAAAAAGTAAAATAATAAAAATTAACATAGTTGAAGGCCCTACCTTTCAGAAGACGGAATCCAATTTTTAAGAAACAATCATCTACCAAGTTAAAACAAAAGAGTCACAACTTCATAACACTACATCATCACAAATTTATCCTAAAACTTTAACTAAATATACTACAATATAAATCGTAATATATTTAGTTATAATAAAATTGTGGTTAAAAAATTAAATACAGCAAACTAATTATGTTAACGGCATTTAATTTTGTTTTTACAAAAAGTTTCCCCATTTAGAAAGTAATCTTAATTGGACACATATGTTGACATCCACGGTTTGCACTACTATACCATCATACAATCATTTCTATAAATAGAAGTGAAATAATTTTTTCCAATCATATTAAAGACATCTTGTTGAATGTGAATATTAACCAAAATTCAAACATAATTCTGGTACATAATAAAAACCCCATTAATTAGTAGTATTTAATTTATTTTTTTTATCAACCAAAAATCTAACCCGTTTACAAATTTGCGTAAAAACAAAAAGGATCCCCTAACAATTTTTAGTCGGCCTAAATTTGGATTGGGACAATAACAATTTTAACTTAAAGCAAAATTCATTAATGTTTTTAATTTTAATACAATTTTAATTTTTTTTTCATTTTTTTCGAAATTAATAATTCTTCTGGTCTAATATATTATTAAAAAATTAAGTTGTTTTAATAAAGTTATTTAAAGTGATATATTTATTGATGTTGTTTAAAAACATCAAACTGTGGTGTGTGTGCGGAGGAAGAATGATTTTATATCTCTCACAGTGACAGAAATATAATATTTTTGTACACAAGATAAAAACAATAAAGATTAAAATATTTTTTATCTCCATAATATGTTATTTTTATAGACCAAAAATACAAATATGATTTGATAAATATAAAATATATTTATCAAAGCATAATAGAAAATTTATTACAAAAAAAATATTTCACAATTTTTATAAAAATATTAATATATAATATAAAAATATAAAAACAAATTTGATTCAGATTTTATATTAAGAAAAATAAAAAAAGAATCAAATTGCCAATTATTCGAGTCACTTTTTAATAAAAATTTCAACCAAAACAAATGACAAATAGTTTTGAGTAGACTTTGAAAACAATTAAGTATTAAATAAAATTCCCTTCAAACTAGTTCAAACAACAAAATAAATATATTTTGATGCCATTAGAAAAATAACCATATAATAATTCAATACATTAATATTTTAACCAAGTTTTTTTAACTTAAAATATTAATATTTATAAAAAGGACATATCTTTGTTTGAAGGTGTGAAAGAATATTTTTGAAGGAAAAATAAAGGACTTATATTTTACAGTTTCTGCAGAAACCCATATGTTTGCTTGGCTATAAATATGGCTAAGTAGCTAGCAATGCAATGCAACATTCCCTCTTATGTTCTAAACCCTTCAATTCATCAGAAGACATGATGAATAGCATTCTGATTCTTATATTTTGTGGTCTTGTTGCTTCCACTTCCCATGCTTCTGACCTGCAAGATTTCTGTGTAGCAGACCTCAAGGGTCCAGATAGCCCTAGTGGTTATCACTGCTTGCCGTCTGATACAGTAAAAGATCAAGACTTTAAGTACAGTTTTGGAAAAGGCATTCCAATGCCCTACAAAGCCGTACTATATCTACCAAGACCGTCGCTGAAACTACCTTCCTTGACAAACTCCAAGTGAGGAAGCTCAAGGCTCGTTTCAATGGCAGCGGCTAATGTTATTCCTTCTAATAAATAATGCTATTTTTGCAATAAACTTGTTTGTGTTCATGTCTTCCTTCCAGTAATCACTGTCAGCAATAAACTGGGTTTCACTTTTCCGTTTTTATGTCCAATCTTAATCTTAGCTCATCTTAAATCCAACATGTTTGGAACAACGTACTCTTTAGATTTTATAAAGGAAAACATCATTTGACATCGTCTTCTTTTTAAACAATCATTTGACCTCTCTTTTAACAATACAATATTATTCAAGTGATAAAAATAAATATAAATAAAATTTTGAAATAAAATAATAATGTGTATAATGGTTGAGTAATTATATAAAATATAGAAATATCATGGTCCATTTATAAATTCTTTAAGTCTGACTTTGGTACAATTGACGCAATATTCAAATGCCTTATGACTCTGAAGAAATTAACAGGTAAACAAAATTCTCCCTTGGTCATGTTTCTACTAAGTTCATTGCTTATGGCCAAGGAAAATATTACCTTCAACTTGTTGATTTAACACTTTTAGAAAATCAGACAAATGCTTATTATATTTAGGGTTCTGGGTTTAGTCACCAACCGTCGTCCTCTAAATCTTATTCCACCTTTGAATTCCAATCACTTTCTAACCCCAAGTATAGCCGCCGCTAATGAATTTGACAATGGATTCCCACGTTTACTTCTTCCACCCATCAAAATATCATAATGCCATGTCAGAAACATCCTCATCGTAATATTCAAAAGAAGAGTGGTATAGTGGGTATTGTCAAATAGTATAGATATTCTCTGGCAAAAGAAGAGTGGTATAGTGGGTATTGGTAAGTGGTATAGACATAGCTTCTCTGACAGTGTCTAGAGTGGGATAAGATTGTTGTAATATTTGTACCCTGAAAATTGGTTCTGAAAAACAAATTTGATAATGGGTTATAGGGTGTGAAATGTCTTACAGAAAATATTTTCCGTAAAAGATTTTTGTATTATGAAAAACATTTTCTGAAAGAGGGGGTGTGAAGACCGGGTTTTGTATTATGGAAAACATTTTCCTTAAGAGATTTTTGCATTATGCAAAACATTTTCCATAAAAGTTTTTTGTATTAAGAAAAATATTTTCCGTAAAAGGTTTTTGTATTATGGAAAACGTTTTCTATAATACAAAACCCTCTTACGGAAATCGTTTTCCATAATACAAAAATCTCTTACCGAAAACATTTTTCATAATACAAAATTCTATTATTGAAAACATTTTCCATAATATAAAAGCCTTTTACTAAAAACATTTTCCATAATACAAAATCTTCTTACGGAAAACGTTTTCCATAATACAAAAACCTCTTACGAAAAATATTTTCCATAAGAGATTTCACACCCCCACAACCCTATCTCTTTCGGAAAACGTTTTTTGGAATACCCTAACTTCCTTTGTCTTCATTAACAAGGCTATAAATGTCCATTCACATATTTTGATGGAATGTAGGAAGCAAATGTGAGGGGTGCAGGAAGCAATTGCCATGAATTTGTGATGGTTTATCCAATCCCCTCGACGGTCCAACCTTGAATCCACGCTTTCACCTACAGAAAAAAAAACCAAAAAAATAATAACCAGCAAAAAAAAAACAACAATCCTAACACCGCTATCAATAACAACAACACCACTCTGACTACTCCGCCACCAACAACAACACCTCTTACTACTCCGCCACCAACAACAACACCTCCTCTGACTATTCCGTTTTCGTCATAGGATATTTAACATAAAAATTCAATAATAATGGTCATTTGAGTATTTGTATGATTTTCTGCATCATCTGATATTCAATACCATTTTCTAAAATTTTAAAAAAATTCTCCAAATAAAATTCACAAAAATGATTAACATTGAATGGTTTACACTAGCTTTACTAACGGGATTACTTATCAAGAATATCATAAATAGTTCCTCATACTAGAACTCTAAATTTTATAAATTCTTAAAAAATATTAAAATTTTTAAAAATACTAAAAATATCAAATTTTTAAATACTAATCTTTTAAATATCAAATTTATAAAAATACAAAATTTCAAAACATAAAAAATATAAACATCACAACAAACCATTTTCTATCCAAAACTACTTGAACCCTAATTTTCTACATAAGAGTAAGATCAATCCTTGTCGGAACTGAAATTAAAAAAACTATTTTCTTTTTTTTTTTACCTGTACTTTTGTTTCTTCTTAAAAAAAGTAAACATTTAAAAAATCACACTCCTTTTATTCAGTTGATTAAAGGTATCATCTTAAGACGGACGTTATTGGGTACTAATACCTTTTTCACACGTAACTGACTTTCGCACCCTAAATCCGGTTTCGAATACTTCATCTTATCTTTAGTTTTTTCATAATTTTTCATAATAAATAATGGTGACGACTCTATTTTATTTTTTCTTAAAGACTGAAGGTGACACCTTCTCATTATTTTCTTAATTTTGTTAAGTATGTATTTCCATGCCCGTCCTTTTGTGGCAGTGGTATTGTATATGAACAACCCTGTAAGGGAATGGTAAATATTTTGTTTTGAAACAAGGTTTGGAGACAGACGCTAGATTTGGCATATGAGATGGTATGTCTTTTGTGATGAGTATATATAGTGTCAAATATTTTGGTATAGGATGATCATTTTCTAACTTTTTTGTGTAAATAGGTTGAGGTATTTTAGAAGATAAGGATATAAGGCTTTTAAAAGGAAACTAATAAACTAATATCAACTCTATGATCTTGTCTTTATTTTTTATGATATTATCATATTATAATATATTTTTTTTGTTTAACTATACCTAGAATGATACATTACTTGTATATATTTAGTCATCTACTTTTGATCAACATAGAAAATCAATAAAAATATTTTTATTCTCATATCTTTTGTTTATTTTTATTCATCTCTCATTTTATCGTATTATATTTGTTTCATAATAGGGTATAACTTTATTGTCCTCCATTTTATTTATATTCTTTATTGTCGAAAAAAAAAAACTAGTTAATCAAGTATTCGACATAGTCTTCTACAACAAACAAACAAATATAAAAATATTGTATAAATAATCTCTTTTATCTCTCCATACATTACATGTTATTTGTATAAGTAACTTAAAAATGGTAAAGTGTTCAACCAGAACATGCAAATAAAATTTAAGTTGTTCATTTAGTTAAAATCGAAATCTATTATCTCTAATATATCATATGGTACTTGGGAAAAATAATTTTTTTTAAAAAACACAATTCAATATTCTTCCTCCTTTCTGTAATTTTTTTTTCAAAAATAATTTATATTTTTAATTATTTGACAATATTAAACTCATTGATTTTATGCTTTTATAAGATTTATGCAACAAAATATAACATGAATTTTTGCTTACTTCTTTTATTCATTAATTTAACTATAAATAATATTAAAATTAATATATTATATTAATTTAAATTGGTAAATTTATATAATTAAAATTAATTTATATATATATATATATATATATATATAATAAATTTAAAACTAAAAATAATAAAAAATAACATAGTTGAAGGCCCTACCTTCTAGAAGACGGAATCTAATTTTTAAGAACCAACCATCTACCAAGTTAAAACAAAAAGTCACAGATTCATAACACTACAACATCACAATTTTACCCTAAGATTTTAACTAAATATATTACAATACATTTAGTTATAATAAAATTGTGGTTAAAAAATTAAATACACCAAATTAGTTAGCGGCATTTAATTTTGTTTTTTACATAAAGTTTCCTCTTTTATAAAGTAATCTTAATTGGACATATATGTTTACATCCAGAGTTTGCACTACCATCATACAATCACTTATTTTATTTAATAATTTAATTTATATTTTAATTAAATAAGTTAATATATAGAGTTCTTAAATAAAAGTAAAGAGAAAATGTGAATTGTCCAAATAAATTTTCCAATCTTATTAAAGACATCTTGGATTATTGAATGTGAATATTAACCAAAATTCAAACTTAATTGGGTACATAATAAAAACCCCATTAATTAGTAGTATCTAATTTAATTTTTTATCATCCAAAAACCTAACCCGTTTAAAAATTTGCTAAAAACAAAAAGGATCCCCTAACAATTTTGAGTCCGCCTAAATTTGGATTGGGAAAATAACAATTTTAACTTAAAGAAAAATTCATTAATGTTTTTAATTTTATTAAGAAAGACTAAATATTATGTGGAAAAACTTTTCTAAAATTATTATTAACAAAGAAACATATATAAATTAACTCTAATATATTATTTTACGCTTTAACTGTATTATTAATAAATATATTTATATTTATCAAAGTATAATAGAAAAATTATATTATAAATTTTAAGAGTAAAGCTACATAATTTCTTTCGCCATATATTTTTATTTAATAACTATTTTCAACAAAATCACAATTTTTATAAAAAAGATTAATAATATTATAATATAAAAATATAAAAACAAATTTGATTCAGATTTTATATTAAATAAAAAAAATCAACTTTCCAATTATTAGAATCACTTTATAATAAAAAATTTTACCAAAACAATTGTGAAATCGTTGAGTACAATCTGTAAAAAGAATTAAGTATTAAACAAAATTCCCTTCAAACTAGTTCAAAGAACAAAATAAATAATATTTTAATGTCATTAGAAAAATAACCATATAATAATCCAATACATTAATATTTTAACCAATTTTTTAACTTAAAATATTAATATTTATAAAAAGGACGTACTTTTGTTTGAAGATGTGAAAGAATCATTTTTGAAGGAAAAATAAAGGACTTATATTTCAGAGTTTGTGCAGAAACCCATATGCTTGATTGGCTATAAATATGGCTAATTAGCTAGCAATGCAATGCAACACTCCCTCTTATGTTCTAAACCCTTCAATTCATCAGAAGAGATGATGAATAGCATTCTGATTCTTCTATTTTGTGCTTTTGTTGCTTCCACTTGCCATGCTTCTAATCTGCAAGATTTATGTGTAGCAGACCTCAAGGGTCCAGATAGCCCTAGTGGCTATCATTGCTTCTAATAAAAATAAATATAAATGAAATTTTGAAATAAAATAATATGTATAATTGTTGAGTAATTATATAAAATATAATGTATCATGGTCCATTTATAAATTAATTTTTAAGTCTAACTTGATACAATTAAATATACCTTAAATTTGAGTTTGTATTTTATATAGTCTTCTGTGTTTGTTCTAACAAGATCCACGTCAAACAAACAACGTTATGAACAAAGTTAAAGTTGCAACATTCACCAACTCTCCTTCCACAAGTTATTTTCAACTCTAACCCAATTATCTACATTGTATGGTGCCCTTTTAACCATTGTTTGGTATAAAAGGTTTTCCTATCGAGAAAGATAAGTACTTCTAACTATTAAAGAAATCGTGTAAAGAATAGAAGAAAAATTAATATTGCACATCGTGTAGTCAATGTTTTTCAATGTAAAAGCTATCATGTGATAGGAGAAGAAGAAGACAATGAAGAGAGTTCAAGACTACTCAATAGCTATAAAAGGACATGCAACAACTACTTCGTTAGCCTATAAGAAAACATATTTTAAAAAAGAACAGATAACTGAGTCATAATTTGCAAGTACTGAAACTCTATTAAAACTAAAATATTATGCAGCTTAAAGCTTTGTAAGAACATAGTGTGTGTTAAGTTTCACATATTATAGTAGAAAAGCTTAAATATTGTACAAATAAAAAGATGCAACCCTCTTTAACTTGCAAAAACAGTTATCTCTTGATCACTTAGATTTTGTAATTGTATTGAGTCAAGAATTGCTTTAATAAAGAATATTTAGTAGTTAAGCTAGAAATAACTTGTATCAAAATTTCTAAATCTGGAAGTAGTTGGTGTTAAGAATACTTAATGTTACCTTGATCATAGTATTCATTTATACTTCGTATGTATAAAGAAAATTGAATGGTTGGTAAAAAGTTGAACCTAGTTGTTGCAAGTGACTAATCAATCTAAAAATATTGTACAAACACTCTCCTTTATCCTTTTATATATTGCATGTTATTTAGTTAAAGTTTGACTATATTATCTTAATCAGATATAAAAAAATAAAACACAATTTAACTCTTTTTTTTATATTTTTTTCAGAGATAATTTTTATTTTAATTATTTGACAATTAAAAATTATTTATTAACTCTAATGGTTATTTAATAGGTCACGATGACATGTCTTGGCCAATGTTGAGAATATCAAACTGCTAAAACAACAAAAATGCCTTAGTATTGCACAACATATCGAAGCTGGGAATCTCTCATCCCTCCAGTTGTTTGAGAAATTACTAGATAAATACCAAAAAATCTTACTGATCTCACCTTGTCAGAACAAAAACTGTGATATGATCCTATGCCAGAGTTGCAGAGCCTGCTCAAACTTAAGTCATTGTGTTTCTACTCTGACTCTTATACAGGGAGAAGCATGTGAGAGATGGAAATTCAACTATTCAACCACGCCTTTCACCTTCATAATGCTAGGAAAGCCTGTGACTTCCCTCTGGCATTACTTCATTGTTAAGAGATCCAAAACATCTAAGAGTCTAATTCAAAATTGAAGAGTGGAGAAAATCTATAGGGGAATGAAAGTAATAAATAAGGACTTGGATACTATATGTTGTCAAAGTCTCACATCCATAGTGTAGGATACTCAGCAGAGTATTAAATACTTGGTTCTCTTCTTTTAATGGCTATCTTTCAAAAGTGGATTTCCCAATTAATTGAATGTTTATCAATTAATACCAGAGTTGATCATGTCTCAGAAAAAGTAACATATGAAGGATGAGAGTGAAGCTGAAACATCGACTCTTAAGTGTAATGACTTGATAGAGATGTAAGTAGTTTGGTTCTTCTCCCTTAAGAACTAGAAAGTAAAAGACAAATAGAACATGTTACAGTGGTTAAAATTAATTACATTTTAAGGTGCATAAAAAATTACTTATGCATCTTTTCATCATTTGAATATTACTTAAATTCCTCTTATTTTAACATTTAGACATAACTAAAGTGGGGATTAGTTTAAAATTTGCATATAAATGTATTTTCTAGAAACAGAAAAGGAGCTTTCTTATAAAGGTGTCCAGCTGATAGAAAGAAAGATGTAAGCATTTGAGTGCATTCCCAAAACTTTGTAGAAAATAAATTGTAAGTGCACGAGATGAAGCGTTTTGAGGAAGAGATAAATTATGTCAATTTTCTAATCGAGCAACACTAATACAAATACAATATTAATTTAACACAACCTTCTCCAAGTAATTGCCCGAACGAGCGTCCAACTTTTCCCTTAAAGACTGGATTTTGGACTTCGAGCTTCCTTAGCCCATCTGGGAGGAAGTATTTCATATTCTAGGACTGGCTCCAACTCATTGCTTTCTTCTTCGCCTAAAATGTCCTTAGAGAATGCATCTGGATTGGCCTTGATGCAGCTCTGCAGAGCAACAAAAGGATGTACACAGTCCGAGCCCTACATATTTGGAGCAAATCTCACATTCCAACCCATACAATAATACAGAAATCAAGATTTAAAAAATATAATACTTTAAATTTGCCCATATTGGTTGCTAATTGCTATTGCAGAGTATACGCGATCATTCAGTAATACAGACTTGCATATTACCACTGAATTCTTAATCACAAAAAATTATCTTGAAAAAGGGCACATACAATCTTCGTGGAGAGGTTTTAAGGTGCAAGAGTAAATTTTAACTCTAACGCAACATCATACAACAAGTTTTATACCTATTTATATAATATAATTTAGACATATTTCTAGTTGACTAGATTTCAATAAACCTCCTCACATTCGGTACTATTGCGTTTGGCATATAAATAACTTGGTGAGTGACCATCTTTAATAGATCAAGATAGAGTCTCATAATAACTTAAGAAGTGGATTTTAAATCTAACTCAAATTTGCAAAACAAGCTTACAAAGTTAGATTTACATTCACTTATATGTTGCAAGGTGCATCAATTGCCTTGTGCAGAGGTCAAGTAAACCAAGTCATAATCCAATCGTAACATTTGGAATGCTACGTTTTTAAGTACAAAGAGTTATACTTTGACTATCAGTTATAATTTTTGGCCTAATAATAAGCATTTCGATCCAACTACCGATATCAAAGTCAAGTTACAAGTTTGGTTCCCAATGGGACAATTATTGATGGAGAGACTGTTGCAGATAGCATTAATTATCCTGTGACATACAAGTCACAATCAAAGAGTTTGATTCCTATAGGGACAATTGCTAAGGAGGAGATTGTTGTAGGATGCATCAATTATCTCATGATAGAAGCCAAGTAGACCAAGTCATAATCGAAGAGTGACACTTGGGTTGCTACACTCTTAAGTAGAAAGAGTTGTGGTCTAATTCTCAGCTATAGCTTTCGTGTGATGGTAAGTGTTTGATTCAATTTTATATACTATAATTTAGTCATATCTCTATTTAACGCATAGACGAATTTAGTTATGATAAGATGTAGGTCTTGATCTAAACAATTTGGTACATCTAATGTATCTGCCTTGTGTGAAACGAGTATTAGGCAATGATCATCTTTCAAGTCAATAGACACCAAGTAAAGGCTAGACGATGTTTTATATGCTTTGGGTGAAGTTTTCCAACCACTAGACTTAACTAGTAGTAGCACAAGACACGACTATAGCTAACACATGTACACTAGACAAAACAAAGACTTGTAGAAGCACTAGACGCAAGTTCCACTAGACGAAGTGTGCAAGTATAGAAGATTCTTATGAAAGCCTAAGACGACAAACATACACTAGATGAAGTGTTCAAGACACAAGCCAAGTAGAATTCGACACTGTTTACAAGTTATGAACACAAGACGCATCTCCATGATGTAGTATAATCTAAAAGTTTACCAAGAACATCTTCCAAGGAAGATTCTGACATAAAGTATAACTCATTAATAGGTATATGCTCAATATGGTATTGTAAGCAGATGCAGAGACCTTACACATAAAGAATGTGGCTTACACATCTCTTTGTACTACAATCTTAGTCATGACCTTCTGATAAAGATCTAACACAAGATCCTCTAAAGCATGCAACCTGCAATGCTGATTTCTAGACATCTACAAAAGGAAGTTTTCCCATGCAATAAAGGTGAAGAATCCAAAATACAAGAAGTGGTTTTTGTGTGCATGTGAAAAAATCAGAAAAAGCTTCTAAATGTTTAGATATAATTCATCTTCTAAACAACTTAGAGAGTGAATCTTCTTTGTATATCCTTCACTGTTGTGAAATTATATCTCTAGAACAAGGAACGTTTATTTGATATCCACTGTTTTTAAGTGTGAACCTTATATCAAACAACTTCTATTGTATAGACTAGAAATATTTTGTATAATTAATTTAGGAATACTTTGTGTATTTGGTCTGGAAAGATTTGGTGTATTTGGCTTGGAAAGGCTTTGTATACTCCTTCTTAATCGCAAGGGGATATTAGTATGTAGTCTGAAGAGGTTTTGTATAGTTAACCTGGAAAGGTGTTGTTTATTTAGACAGCCAAGAGTAACTTACGTAGTTGTTGTTAGCTAAGAGTGGCAATACAAATACTTGTAATCTTGATTGCTTACTGGAACATGCTGCAGTTTGCAAAGGATAATTGGAAGTAGCTCAGGTTCGGAATGAACCACTATAAAATCTGTTTATTCATGTTGTTGTCTGTTACCCATTTGCATTTGTTATTGACTTTCTCTTTTAAAACATTTTGCATGTATTTTATAACAATCAGACGACCCCTTACAATGTCTAATGGCTGGCTTGGGAAAAGTTTTCTATAGTATTTTCAAAGCTCTACTCAAACTTTGTCTAATGGAGCTAACCTTGTCTTTCACTCAAATCAATGTAACATCTCCAACACCAACAATAGTTGAAAGAACACAACGCTCCAGTTCACTAATCTAATACCAAACAGGTTACGTGGGAAGCCTGATCAAGGTAGATATAGGCTGAAGTTGTGACCTACAAACAGCTAAATCAGTTCACTTCACACTTGTAATTGTACCTACATCTTGCTTCAGGAAACGACGCTATGCTATGTAATATCTAATGAAAGCAAAGTATGAAGTAAGATATACCTTTTCTTCAGAGGTACTCTTGAGAAAACACAGAAATGCCTCTGAGAACTCAGAGCCACAGGAACCAGTTCGTAAATCAGCAATGCAGGGGCATTCGAGAGCTTTCTGAGCCATTTCCTCAACAGACTGAAAATTACAGAATTTTAAATTTTTTCATTCATTCACTCGATTTCCAAGTTGAAAAGCAAAATACCGAAGCAATGCAAACCTCAGTGTGTTGACTTCCATATTCTGCAGCTTCTGCAATAATAATAATAATATAATAAAAAAAACACGGCACAAACTGAGATTTCGTTTCAGCCACACATTTACACAAACACGTGAAGTACGTGAGAAATGAAATATGGAAAAACAACCTTCTATCGCGGATTTCAAGGAAGCGGGTTTGGAGGTATCGGTGGTGGTGGTGGTTTGAGCCTCCGCCGCAGCTTCTGAGCTTTCAATTTGACCCATTTTGAACCCTGATTTCTGAGTACTCAATTCTGAACCTCTTTGGTTTTGTGGTGCATTGAAAATTCAAACTCAATTCTGAATTGGTATCTCCTCCTCTGCACGGAAACTAGTGTTTCTTCTATGATGTTGCACTTATATAAACGTCATAAAAAGAACTTAAGAATTAAAATGAATATTTTAAATTATTAGAATTAAAAAATTATTTTAAATATAATAGATTAAAAATAAATTTAATTCAAATTTAAAATATTAAAAAAAAATAAACACATACACAGGTGCTTTCATTTCTTAAAGTAAGTTTAAAAAATATATACTTGTATTATTTCCTTCATCTCAATAGATACGTGATCATTTTTATCTATAAAATTGATTTAGTCTTGAATATATAAAAAGCGTGACAGATGCATATAAAATTAGTGGAATCAATTTATTATAATAGTATAAAATTTAGGGATTAATTTGTCATGAATTGTAAAACATAACTATTGTACTTTTTTTTACATGGTAAAACTAAATCAGAATTTTGGTTCTTTTAATAGCTAAATTACCATTTATTTATCAAATTAATCATTTCCCTAATCAACAAGTAAAATTGTGGATATGTTGGTAAAGGAAGGGGAGCAGAGTAACCTTTAAAAAAATGTTTTTCTGAAACGCGTAATACAAAAATCTTTTCAACCTAGAAGTTCAGACCTAAAACATTATTTTAAAGAATCTATTACCAATAAAAAATTTATAAAATGTATAATTTATTTAAGATAATAGTTTGTTTATTATAACAATATTAATATATTCTATTTATGTTAGAATACAAAAAGGATTAGGTATAACAATTTTAACTCTGAAATCTTTTAACTTCTATTAATAAATGAGATAATTGAGTAAGTGCTAATTTTTAATAATTTTTCGTATAATTATTAAAAAATTAAAATTAATATGTAATTATGTTGAAGAAAATTATTAGGTATTTTAAATTTAAAAATTAAAAAAAATGTGTGGAAAAAAATAATAAAATTGACATTAATACGTAATAATATTAAAAGATAGCAGTCGGTTTTTTAACTTTACAAAGTAGAAAGTAATTATAAAATACTGCCTTTAATAATAATCACATATTAATATTAATTTAATTTTCTTTTAAATAAACATACATGAAATTTATTAAACATGTGCTTAAGTACCTTAATAAAATTGAAACAAAATTAATAAAATTAAAACTTTTGTATTAAGATTATCTTTTTCTTATAAGATGTTAATATTTATTGTATTAAACAAACTATTCACCTTTTATTGAGTTATACATTTAAATTTTATATTATTTTAATACATATTTGTATATTTATCTTATAATTATAATTTTTATTGACTTTGATGTATTTATTAAATTGTTTAATTCTAAAAAGGTCTTGAATCTACCATATATGTGTAAGTATTATTTTGCTTCCTCGACTGCGTTACTGAAAAGTAGGGATGATAATAAGGTTGGTACGGTTTAACTATTCTATCTCCATTCAAAATAAAAAATCATTTTTATCTCGAAATCAAAAATAAACATTGAGATAAATATATTCATACTCATATCGTCTTCATAGTTAATTTAAAAAGTTAAATATCACCCATACATGTATTGACAGAGATTCTTTATTAAAATCAAAATAGTTTTTGAGGATAACTGCAGATTTATTTCACATCCTAATGACAAGGATTTGTGTTATTGTAATATTTTTAAATGGACACTTTATTTTTAGTTAGGATATTACTTTTAACACGGCATCAGGTTCTTGTTATTTACGCCAAATCGTCTTTTTAGGGAATAATTAATATTTTTATCATCATATTTAATACTTCTTAGCGACCAAACTACATTCAAAGATGGACAGCTACATGTATTATATTATTTTTATAATATACATGCGATATATTATAGTTTAATATACGGGATAAATATAAAATAATTTATACTTTCAAAGTTCAAAACAGATTCTTAATTCAAAAACTAGATAATAATATACAAAATTTTTACTATAAAATATGATTCTTATCTAATGCAATGTGAAGAATACTGATAATTTTCATATTAGATAAAGAATTTTCATAAAACCTTTTTTAAATTTTGCTCACAAATGTTTCATAGATTTTTATATACTCATCGCCCAAGTGTAAGTTTCTTTTTTTACGCTTAATTGTAAAAAAAGTAATATGTGGTAAATTTATTAGTGTTTACAAAAATTATTTACAAACCACATTTATCATAGTTTTTAATTCATTGATCATGTAAAAATTCTTTAAGGTAGAGACAATAAACTTAATTATTTATTTCAATGCGACTATTTTAGTAGTACATTGATCATGTAAAAATATAGTTTTTAATTCATTGATCATGTAAAAACTCTTTAAAGTAGAGACATTAAACTTAATTATTTATTTCAATGCGACTATTTTAGTATAGTTCAATAAATCTTCCATTAAATTTATAAGTATAAAACATGTGTAAAATTCATTATTCTTTGAAGAATCAGTCTGTTACATATATGATATAATAAATTTCAACAATACATATATATGGTATAATAATAATAATAATAATAATAATAATAATAATAATAATAATAATAATAGCAGTAAGACTAAGATTAATGTTGATAATAATCTCAAAGCAATCATGTTCAGTTAATCAAACAGAACCAGAACTGGAGAAAATTGAGTTGGATTGACATGGTGTAAACACAGACATGCAGAGTTTTAACAGCTAAACATTTTCCTTTGCATTAACAAAGAACAACTACTCTTGGAGAAGATGATTGAAAAAGGAAAACAAATAAGAACAAAATACAGCACAAAAAGTTGCTAAGGCCTTGCCAGATACAAACTTTTCATGAAATTTCAATTAGTCAAACAGTATGTGCCGGCCAGAGTTTTGGATGAACCTATCACAATCCTCAAACTCATTGAAATTCCTTTATTAAATCTTAAACAGTAAGCAGATTTCAATGGCCAATATAATACAAATGAACAAGTTAACCACCCAACATAAAGAAGAGACATTATCGTCTCCTAGTTGCCTATGCAACCAATATTAAACCTCAATAAAACATCACATCTTCCAAACGAACAGCACACAAACAATTAGAAAATTCCCTCATTTGTCACCACTAGGAAGCATCACTACACCATGCCTTATTTTAAAATTCTTTGGCAATAACTAGTGAAACTTTATGGTTCATATGTCCTATACCCTCCTAGTCAATGATCCAAAGCTACTAACTTTTCCATACCCTTTTCAATCTTTGCTCAATATCTCACAACACCCTCTTCCATTACAATGATCATGGAACCAAATCCAACTTCAGATCATAGTATGGACTGGTTTGAAGGTTCTGTTTCTTTCTTTCCACTTCCACCATTCTTAGATGATCCATATAACTCCAGTGACATCCAAGAGTATCAGCTGTGGGATCAAGACATAACCAGCCACTATCAAACTGATGCTAATATCAGTTCCCCTAATGCCACCAACATTGCTCCTTCTAGCATAGCACCACCTGAGCCTTGTGGCTCTAACAACCTTCCACTCTCTGATTTGCCCAAGAAAAGAAATGCCACTGATGATTCAAGTCTCAGACCACCTCAAAACCACAAGCACAAGAAAATCAAGAGCAAACCAATGAATAATGAAGCAGATAGTGGAGATGCAGAAGGCACAGCAACAGTTAGAAAACCTGGTGGGAACAAGAAAGGTGCTGCTAAGGGCGTAGCAAATAACTGCAACAGCAAGGAAGGAAGGTGGGCTGAACAGTTGCTCAACCCTTGTGCTGCAGCCATAACTGGTGGAAATCTGACCCGTGTGCAACACCTCTTGTATGTTCTCCATGAGTTAGCATCACCTACGGGTGATGCTAACCACAGGCTTGCAGCACATGGCCTTAAAGCACTCACACACCACTTGTCATCTTCTCTAGCTTCTACCTCTTCAGGGTCTATTACTTTTGCTTCTACTGAGCCACGGTTCTTCCAAAAGACACTGCTCAAGTTCTTTGAGGTTAGTCCTTGGTTCTCTTTTCCAAACAACATAGCTAATGCTTCCATCCTTCAAGTTCTTGGGGAAGACAATGACAACTCACGCACCCTTCACATCCTTGACATTGGAGCCTCTCATGGCATGCAATGGCCAACATTTCTAGAGGCCTTGAGTCGCAGACCTGGTGGACCTCCTCCACTGGTTCGCCTCACTGTGGTCACTGCTTCTTCCACTGAAACTGACACCCCATTTTCTATTGGTCCTCCTGGTGACAACTTCCCATCTAGACTCCTTGGTTTTGCTCAGTTAATGAACGTTAATTTGCAGATTAAAAGGCTAGATAATTGTCCATTACATACACTGAGTGCTCAAAGTGTTGACACCTCCCCGGATGAAATCTTTGTGGTGTGTGCACAGTTTAGGCTGCATCAGTTAAGTCACAATAGCACTGACGAAAAGAGTGAGTTTCTGAAAGTGCTGAGAAACATGGAGCCCAAAGGGGTGATACTAAGTGACAACAACATGGAATGTTGTTGCAGTTGTTGTGGGGATTTTGCCACCGGGTTCTCTCGAAGGGTGGAGTATTTGTGGAGGTTTTTGGACTCAACAAGCTCAGCCTTCAAGGGTCGTGAGAGTGATGAAAGGAAAGTGATGGAAGGTGAGGCGGCAAAGGCATTGACAAACCAGCGAGAGATGAATGAAGGGAAGGAAAAATGGTGTGGGAGAATGAAAGAAGCTGGCTTTGTGGGGGAAGTACTTGGTGAGGATGCAATAGATGGAGGTAGAGCTTTGCTGAGAAAGTATGATAGTAATTGGGAGATGAAAGTGGAAGATGACAATAGAAGTGTAGGACTGTGGTGGAAGGGGCAACCAGTTTCTTTCTGTTCCTTGTGGAAGCTGGATGGGAATGATCAGAGCTCAACATTCACATCATGATGAAGCATCACTTAGAATTCAATACAAGTTTATATCAAACAGTTTCTAGTGAGGAAACTTTTTTCACTGCTTGTTAACAGTAAACAAGTATGGGAGGAGGAAAATTCTTCCACTGTCAATTTTCTCCACTTTGTAAAATTCTTGATTATGTAACTTTTTGTAATACGAAGAAGGATGCAAATTATTTCGTCTGTGCTTTGTAATGACTGGTAACTGTTAAGTAGATAGTGCTGTTTCAGAGTTTAGCATCTGTTGTTCTTCAGTTACAAATCTGAAATTAGATCTATATCATAAGCCAACAAAAATTGCACATGGGGTATACGAAAAACTTCGTAGTCCATTCGAGCTCAATAGTTTATTTCAATAAACTTTATTTTAATTTTCTTTAGTTCTCAATAGTTTGTTTTACAGAAGCTATTTTAGTAATTAGTTAAAATGAAAAGGTTAACAAGTTTCGTAGTAAATTTTATTAGAATGAAAAATTGAAACTAATATACAATTAATTCCTCTGTTTATCCAATTACACTTTGTTAGTCCACATGGAGTATACTCGTCAATCAACTGCTACTTCTAGACCAACTTTAAATTGAAAAACATTTTATTTTCATTTTTATTTTCTTTTAATCATTAAAATATTATCTAGTTTTCTTTTCCTTTCTAATTTAAAAAAATTATGAGAAATCATTTTTACTATTTTTAATACTGCATTTAAAATTTTAATAATTAGAAAAAAAATCATTTTATGAAATCAATAAACCGTAATATTTGCTAATGAAAAAAAAAAAAAGGAGCAAGAGGCACAGCAAACAATCCAAAGGCTGACTTGAGTGAATACCTGGTTATTACATACCAGCATCGGTTTTTACTTCTTAACGTAGGATTTACAAGTTTACTCGTGAGATTACCTTTAGTCCAGAAAGCACAAGAACATATCAGAGTTCATTCTATAGGTGTTAGGCAAATAACTGCAACTGAAATAACAGGAAAATCTTGCAAGGTTTCCCAAAATGACCTGGCAGAGTGAGAAAGTGAGGAAGCTACGAATTAACCTCGACCAACCTATTTACGCCATATCCAAATAACGAGTTCACAGGAAACAAGAGCAAGGCTAGTTTTTCCCAAAAACTCCATATTCCAGATAAAAGCACATTTTTCTCATTAGCAGGTGTTAAGTTTCCTAGCCACAGGAGTGAACAGAACTTTCAGCCAGTGTCTGTTCATGATTCAAAAATCCGCACTGAATTACGAATCTCCTGACGACAAACAGGACATTTAGGTGCCACTTCATGTTCAACTGATATGGCACACCCTTGGCAACACACGAGGTGGCCACATGGGATGAAGACAGAACGCCTTCTCCTCATCAGACATATAACACATAATTGTCCATCTGGAACATTTTCAATCTCATCATCCACCTGAGGTTCAACATCACTCACTGCTTGC
>Ga0099824_1004462_pt1 | contig 20151 bp, 12 predicted proteins | sample SiratrowhiteBW_FD_76837 | JGI IMG/M metagenome (GOLD analysis project Ga0099824, IMG submission 76837) | Root nodule microbial communities of legume samples collected from California, USA - Siratro white BW | ecosystem: Host-associated > Plants > Roots > Nodule | place: USA: California... | reverse complement strand
TATTTTAAATTTTATTAATTTATTATTGTTATTATGAATCTTATTAATATTATTTTTATCAATATTATTAATATTATTATTGATATTATTTATATTATTGTTAATATTATTATTATTATTATCATTTTTAATACAAATCATAATAATAAGAATAATAAAAATATTATTAATGATAATAATAATAATAATAATATTAACAATCATAATCATAAATATAATCATAATAAGAATAATAATAATAATAATGTTATCATTCAAAGACTCCCTTCAACATTCAAAGGTCCTGGTTTCAACTCCTTCTGGTTGCAATTTGGTACTAATTTTATTAATATTTGTAATAATATTAACAATAATCCTAAATTATAAGAATAATGATAAATAATAATAACAATAATAATAAATAATGAGATAAGTAAAAGGATATGATATAAAATAATATATCATTAATAAATAAAATAAAAATAAAAATAATAATAAATAATGAGATAATTAGAAGGGTATAAAAATAATCTTGATAATCATAAATAATAAAAAAATATAATGTTACCCATGGATAAATATTAGGGGTAATATAAACTTATACCCACGGAATAAATTCTGTGGGAAAATTACCCATCGATCAAAATTGGTGGGAAATTTACCTACGCCCTCATTACCTACGGATTTTAACCCGTCGGTAATCCATGGGTAATGTCTGATTACCCACTGATTTTGGTCATTACCTACGGATTTTGGCCGTAGGTAAATCCAGTTTTTTTTGTAGTGTATAATGATACGTAAAGAAGCATGTCCTTTCATTTGTGATCCAACAAGGTCAAAATGGAATTACTTTTAGAAAATTATGAAACTCTTTTTTTAAATATATGACACTTTGTTTTGGTATGTGGTTGGCTGGAAAAGACTTTTGAACTCATATTACAAATATGGAAAGTAAGAACCTCATGCATTCATGTTGCTTTAATTTTTGAAAAAACAATATAATTCTAATATTATGTAAAGAAATATGTTCTTCCATTTGTGATCTAATAAGTGCTTCTAGAAAATTTTAAAACTCTTTTAAAATGTATGAAAGTCACATCCAGGTGATTTTTCCTCTTTTGATATGTAGTTTGTTAATAAGTACTTTTGATCTCGTCTAACAGATATGAAAAGTTAGAACCTTTTGTGTGTACATGTTTCCTCTCAATTTGAAAAAAAAAATACAATTATAGTGTTATAAAAAGTAAGAACAAGTGATTCTTTCTAATTTGATATGTGATTTGCTGATAAGAATATACCCTCTTTTAAAACGTAAAGATTTGAGACACATGATAGAGGACATGCACCAATCCAATGAAGAAAATTTTGCATCACAATTTGTATGTGTAATCCAGGTCCATATTTAAAGTGTACAATAGCGAAAATTGCAGGAGCATTTATGTTTGTATTATTAAAGATGAGGTTACTTCTATGTAGCTAAACACTGGTAACTATTATATCATCTATCCATTGATCAACATACATTTCTATGCTTTCTTAGGCTTTGCTTGGTTGAGGGAGTGGATTTCAGGGGATGAATTTGAAGGGATTTGAGTGGATTGTATGTGGATGAAAGGGTTGTTTGGATTAATGGATGGATGGTAAGATTTGAAGGGATTTGAGGGGATTGGTTATGAAAGTTTGGGAATGATTTGATAGATGTTATAGATTTGTTTTTATTTTTTTAATTGATATATTTCTGAAATTACTAATTAACCCTTGTGAAATAAGATTGTAGAAAATTAAAATGAATTAGATTAAATTGATTTTAATATAAAAAATATTACTAAAATTATTTAAAACATATCTTCTAAATTATTTAAAATTAAACATAAATCCTAAATAATTCAATAAAATCACAAATTTATTATTTTATTAAAATATATAATTTAGTCTAAATCATAATTAATTGAAATCTGTAAAAAAAAAAAAATCCTACAATCTAAACTATTTTTTTATTGAAATTTACTGTTGTTTGTGTAAGTATAAATTAGTTTTATATTTTATTTAAATTGAAACTTTTAAAATTATTAGTCTAAATAAAAATAGTTTGTAATTTGTATTTCTTGGATACTGGTATATATTAATAATAATTGTAATTACTTTCTAAATTTACCTTTTTATTAATTCTCTTACTTAAAAAGTTAAATGTTTTTTTACTATATTTTTAAGAGATTAAACACGAAATTTTTTGCATTCTTATTTTATTTTTATAAAAATATTAATAAGTTATAATAAAAAATATATAAATAGTCTACTTAAATTGATTAAAACAAATGAAAGGTGTACTTAAATTTGAAATAAAAAATATTAATAGATAACATTTAATTAAAATTAATTATTCAAAATTAAATACTCTTATTAACATATATATGATTATCATTAAATGTTATATTTGATATTTGTTTAATTTTAATCATTTTGTAATTAATTGTTCTTAAAATAATGATTAGTAAAAATATAATTAATGTTTTGTATTTTTTTATTAAATATCTTTTGTTTTAGTCATGTACCAATACTTCAAAATACTTTGTTGCATTTATTCTATTTCAAAGTCATCACCCACTTATAAAGGTATTTTGTAATTTCACCTCATTTACAAGGATTATTTCATAATTTCCAATTTCATCCCTTCAAATCTCCCCTGATACATCTTCCCAAATTAGGTCAACCAAAAAACCTCCATCCACTCAAATCCATCAATTTCCTTAAATTGGTTCAACCAAACACACCCTTGGTCTTAGAATTCAATCCTAGTTGGAGGAAGTAAATATCGGTTTTTTTACAAAAGTGGTGCAAATTTACTTGCAAATTACATATATGGCCAGATTTTTAAAAAATTACACAATTAGGTAAGTCGTGCTTGGAAGCACATTTTAGGGTGAAGAAGTCGTGCTTGATAGCACGACTTCACTATGCAACACTTTTTTTTTTGTCTTATACAAAGTCGTGTGTGCAGAGACAATTTTTTGGAGTTTTTTTTTTTAACAATCAGAAGTCATGCTAGGAAGCACGATTTCTACACTAACTCTTTTTTTTTTTTTTGAAAAAAAAACTCTCACAGTTACACTTCATTATGATTATGTATTTTTTTCTTGCGATACGAAATGTTCATGTAATATTATTTCATATTGCTTTACCAATCTAGTACAAACAACCTTCAAAAATTACATTACATGCAGCAAAATGACGTCATGCATGGAAGAAATTTACAATTATTATTAGTATATATATATATATATATGTATATTTTATAATTATTATTATATGATTATGATTATAAATATTATTAATAAAATTATTATTATTATTATTATTAATATTAATATTAATAATATTGATAAAAAATATTTATAAATAAGTTTTATAATATTAATATTATCAATACTAATAATAATAATAATATTAATTACAATGGTAATAAGATTCTTAATAATAATATTACAAATATTTACATATAAATATAAATAACTTTAATAAAAATATTATTAATATTAAAAATATTTTTCATATAAATGTAAAGCTTAATAATAATAATAATAAAACTAATAATAAATTAATATTATTCAAAATAAATTTAAATTTTTTTTAATATAAATATTAATAATACAAATTAAATAATTAATAATATTAAAAACAACTTTAATAATATTATTAGTGATATTAATATTAATAACAATAATAAAGTTATTATTATGGTTAATAATAGTATTGTTATTAATATTATTTTTATTTTTATTAACCACAACTATAATATATAATAATAATTCTAATAATACTAATAATAGTATTAAACATATTGATAAAAACAATGTTACTAATATTCAAAACCATAATATTAATTGAATTTATAATATTAATAATAATAATAATATAATAATAATACTCATAATATTATTATTAACTCTAATAATAATAATTCTTAATAATAATATCAGATAAATTTTTTTAATATAATTGTAAATAATATAAATAAAACTATTAATAATATTGAAAATAATTTTGTATAAATATAAATAATGTTAATAAAAATATCAATAATATTAAAAATATTATGAATATAAATATAAATGATATTAATAGAAATAGTAATAATATTCAAAATATTTTAAAAAATATAATAATAATAATGTAATTAATATTAATAACAATAAAATAATTAATAATAATACTAATATCATTAATATATATAGTAATATAAATATTAATGATATTAAAAAATTAGAAATATTAAAAACAACATTACTAATTTAAAAAAAATATAATATTAATAATAGTAATATCACTAACAATAATAGAAAAAAATAATAACATTAACAAATGATATTAACAATATTATCACTAATAATAGTAATAATAGTGATAATAATAATAATATTAATCATACCAAGGATAATAATAATGTTAATAAAACTAATAATAATAATAATAATAATAATATTTTTATTATTATTATTATTATTATTATTAATGACGGTAATAAAGACATTAGAAATATGATTAATAATAATTATAAAATTAGTAATATCAATAAAAATATTAATATTGTTTATAATATTAACATTTAATAATTTTATTATTAATAAATTAATATGAATATCATTAATAAATATAATAATATTATTAGTATTTGTAGTTTTATCCATGAATATAAGTTCGTACGTATTACTTACAAAGAACGGTCTATAGGTATTACTTATGGATATAAGTTGTGGATAATGTACGGACCTATGTTCGTGGATAAAATATACAGACCTATATCTGTGAATAATACCTACAGATCTATCTATGTGAAAAATAGCTGTGGACCTATATCTGTAGATAATACCTACAGATTTATGTTCGTGAATAATATTAAAAATATTAATAATAATAATATTAACATAATGTGTAATATTAATATTAATAACGATAATAAAAATAAACAATATTAATATTTGTAATAATATTACTAACAAATTTTTTTAAAAAATAATAATATTTGAGAATAATAATAATAATAATAATGTTAATAATAATTGCAATAACATATTAAAATATGAATAATATTATTATAATATTAATAAAATTAATAATAATATTTATAATATTAATAATAAAAATAATACTAATATTATTAATTAAAACATAAGTACTATGTTATGTTGAATTTACTTATGAATACAGATTCATAGGTAATGTAGAATTTACCTATGGATACATATATGTAGGTAATAATCCATGGATAATGTTGAATTTACTTACGGATATAGATATGTGGATAATAATCTGTGAGTATATTCAATTTTTCTTAAGCATGGCATGATTGCTCTGCTATGGCATGAGTTGTTGCGAAATGATAAAAGCCAACAATCTTTCACCTTGTTGAAAATCTTCACTATACCAATGTTTCCTTTTCAAACTTGAACGTCGTCATATTTTAGTTCAATTATAACAGTCCAAACTGTAGAAAAATATGTAGGTTGAAGTTCAAGAGGAGGGGGGTGAATTGAACTATTAATTCTTTTGAAATACCTTTGAAAAGAATGAGAATTTTTATTGATCAATACTCAATAATCAAAATACAAATAGACCAATCAATTAAAATAGCAAAATAGCAAGTTGAAAAGAAAAATTTATATGTGCCCAAAAAAATAGTCGATTAAAATGATAAAACAATCGACTAAATTTCTAGCAGTGAATAAATAGAAAAACAATAGGTTAAAATACAAGACAACTGATTGAAATTTAGCCTACAGTACCTAGACAAAATTTTGTTACACTAGCAAGAAAAACAATTTATTAAAATCAAATTTAATCGATTCAAATTTTTAACTGTTACAATTTTTCAAAATTTAAAGTGATTTGGCTTAAAGAATTCTTCAAAAATTGTTTGTGATGAAGGAAGATTGAAAATGATCTTTAAAAGATTTTAGATCAGAAAAACAACAGATTAAAATCTGAAAACAGTTGATTACAACTTTCCAGAAATGTCTTTACTTAGCTTTAACACAGTAATGAAGAAAACATTCAGTTATTCAATTAATTTGGTTGATTAAAAACAGATGTGATAGTTAAAATTGATTTGTTAATCAAAAGACATGTCAAAGATCAATTTCATATTCAGTCCAAAAACAATTGATTAAATTCAATTTTAGTCGATTGTTTTATTGTCAGAAACAAATCTTGAGTGGTGCCCAAAAAAAACAATCAGCTATTTTTCACTTTTAATCGGCTATTTATACCAGAAAAGCAGTTTTTAATGCACCAATGACTCGCAATTCAAACAGGAACAAAAATAGCGAAAGTACACAAGATTTTTATACTGGTTCACTCTTTTTCAACAGCTACATCTAGTTCCTTTGAATCTTGAAAATGTTCCACTAAAATTACAAGTTTAAAACCAAATACAAGTCAATGACTCAATCTTGAACCCTACAAGATTGATTTATATCCCTGTGCAGAACCTTACCACAGAATATAGAACTCTACTGCAAATATACAATGTAAACTCTGTCCAAAACGAAAATATAGTACCAACACACTTAAACACCCTATCTAAGTGTATTACAAACACAAAAGTATATCAAAAATGAATTACAAACAAAACAAGCACTAAAACAATAGCCAAACTGACTCAAGACAGTAAGAAAAAGCTTCCATGTACTCAAATTCGACTACAATGTGCTCTACCCATTCAATTGGAAGCAATAAATCTCCCAAGAATGAGATTCAAGATAGACCTTTATCAACTCTTGATTAACCTCTCAAATCTTGAAGTTTTCTCTCCACAATTTACTCAAGTGAAAGTATAAATGTTTTCTCAAATTCAGAAAGTGTCAAAAGTTACTTTGGAAGTTGCAGAGCACTTGAATATATAGCAAAATTCTGTCGATTTTTTTTGCTAAACAATTGGTTGATTTTACTAGAGTACAAAACGGTCAATTGATTTCCAGAAACAATCGATTGTTTTTACTTTGCAGTAAAAAATTTCACAAATTATACTTCGAAAGCAGACTTCACCTTGAGTATTTTGGAGCTTCTTGCATGCAAATATGAAGATAATAGTAAACAACTGCAAACTACAACTAAAAACCCACAAAATTAATCCAACCTAAGCTTCATTAAGGATTGCTTCATCGAATCTTCAATCATGGAGTGTTTCCAACACAAACGGATGGAGTAATCTCCATGTCAACTCCTTTAAGATAAGAAAACATAGTTTTATCCTCAAAAGACAAGTTAGTGAAAATACTCTAACCAAATCAAGATAGATATTACTACTCATCCCTAGCTTCTGATGCTTGAGTAGTTTTCTAACCTCAATTAGCTTTTGTTCCTTCATCCAAGATGAAAATATATTTGGCTAAGTTCAAGAGGGGGTAAATTGAACTTTAAAAGATTTTTGCAATTTAAAACATTGAAAACATTTTTCGCAAATAGAAAACCTTTAATGAATCTCAAAGATCAAAGATATTAGGTGCAGAGCAAAAATAAAATGATTTCAGGCACGGATAAGTTGATTTATTTTTCTATAGAGTAACAACAATCAATATTGTATACAAGTGAAATCTATCTAGTAGTAGAAATCTAATTTCAACAATGTAACAATGCAAAACCAGTACTAGAGCACTCAAATATAATATAGTAATCACCAAAGAACCATCACACAAGTTAATAGGCAAAGTGCAAGTCAATCAATTCAAACTAATGTATGAAGTGAATTGTGAATAAGGGAAAACCAAACTGCACTAGTCAATTAAAGGTTCTACAAAACAGGTTATAGAGACAATGCAGCAGAACCAATATGACACTAATCCAGTACACAAAAATAGCAGTTGAAGCTGGAATGGTATACCTCCTGGATAGGTTCAAAATACAATCTAGCAAGACTCAATGATAAAGCACATAACAGTTAAGAATAGCCTATCTAAAATGATAACTGTGGTGCTATTCAGAAAAGATAAAATGATGCACTATAGTAATGAGAGAATGGTATATTTGAAAGAAGAATAATTGTGCTAGATTGAACAAATCTACAGTGGTACAAAATAGAAACAATCGAAAGCAAGGATTCACAATAGCTACGTATACAAGCACCTCAAACTCAATATTACAAAACTGATTCAAAATTACTTTAAGACAGATTACAAAAACAAATTTGAAAACACCATTAAACGCAACAATTCATGTTCAAGTATTATGCAGAAAAGTTTGTCTATTATGTAGAATACAAATTGACCAAATCTGTTATATTCAAGTACAGTGGGCAGTGCAGAACCTAAACAAGTGATCAAGAATTAATCAAGAATGCAAGAGAAGGTTCAAAGAAGATAGACACAATCAATTTTATATTGATTTACCCTTCCTCAAGGGCTACATCCAATCTTCTTTGCCCCACTAGCAAAGAAAGTTTCACTAAAACATTCAATTGTTCAATTACAATCAAACACACAATTCTCACACCCTGCAAGAACTAACAACACCATTGAATTATTGAAACTACACCCCGTAGCCCCAATCAATTAAACAATAACACACGGCTAAACCCTATAGCCCACACTCAATGCAATTGTTCAAGAATTATACAAAATTACAATGAAGCAACACAAATCTTGAATCAAACGGGTTCAAGAAAGGTTGAGAAACTCGCTGATTGGCGCAGGAAGAGAGGCCTTTGCACGGTCTTGAAGAAATCCAATAGCACAGTACTTTGGTCAAGATTGATTCTTTAAGAAAATGTCCCTTTCAATTTGATCAAGAAATCCCTAGTTTTCCCAAATTGATTTTCACAATTCTCTCTCAATTGATTCTCAATTTCATCTCTCACTGTGCACATTGGAAAACTTTATGTATTTATATTGGAAAAACCCAAAACAGTTTTGATAAAACAATTACGCAGTTCTGTCCAGAGCGCGAATAAATCAATTTCACTTATCCTGAAATCAGTTTATTTTCATCCAGTTTTCTATTTTCAAAACTATTTTTGCCAAAGTTCAGCTTATGCTTTGTGGTTTGTTTTAATCATTTTAGACCATGTGCTAGAGAATTTCTCCTCAACTATGCATAGGTTCTCTTTCACCACCAATCACACTCACTCACTCTAAGACAAAACCTAAGACACACTTCCAATTGCTTGCTTGCTTTGGCTTGCTTGGCTTCATCAAATCCTTAGTCTTGTGAGAGTACTAACACAAGAGAACTTCAATACCTTTGAAGCGTCGATAACTATCCTGTTCATTTCATGTGGAAGAATATCCTTTTGCTCTTGGTTACTAGAGAACCAAGTTTCTAGATGACCTTCACTAGACATAGGTGTAGACAATTCCTGTAAAGACCGTTTATCACTTGTCATGCTAAACCTTGTTCTCTTCCTTGGGGTGGTAGAAGTGAACATCGTGTTATTTGTCATATATGGAAGGGACTATGCATAAATAGCTAAAATGTAGAATGTATGAATAATACCATTTTGGTACGATTTAAGCAATTATCGACAATTTTGAATTTCAATTGAATGTAGTTAATTGATTAGGAGAAAGGCTTATTGCTTTGTAACCGATTGCAAGTTTGGAAATTGCAAGATGGCCATCTAATAAATTCATATATAACCATACTCATTAAGGAATTGACACAAAACATATTAGTTAACACATAAGTTATCTTTTTGACTTCTATACAGTGAATGGCATATGTCCTATTTGCATTCATAAACAATACACTCACACAAAAAACAAATTATTTACTAAAAGAAAACAAAATCAACATTCAAATTTAACATATCAAACAGTGAATTAACAAATCATCTTTCTAACCTAATAGATTAGAAATGGACTGCACACTAAAAAATAGGTTAGAGCAATAACTTGATAGATTAAAAGAGAAAGTAACACATAACTAATATGCATTTTGAAGTATTTCACTCGATTGATAGAATTTTTAACCTATTGGTATTATTGATAAGCTTAATAAGTGATGGATTTATGCAATATTTGAAAAGTCTAGGATAGCTGGTTCAGTTCTTAAGTAATTAAATTTGTCTGGCTAGGTTTTTAGTGAATAGATGAGCTAATTGATTCATTATTTCAAAGAACTCTTCACAATCACCATGAGTTGTATGATCCTTGATAAAGTAATTTCTAATTTCAATATGATTTTTCCTAAAATGTTGCACTGGGTTTTTTGTTAGATTGATTGAACTAATGTTGTCACACAATAAAGGTACCTTTGTTAGTTTAAAACTTTAATCTCTCAACTATTGTTTCAACATAGAATCTAAGCACAACAACTAACAATTACAATATATTCAACTTCGACGGTTAAGAGTGCTACATAGGCATGCCTTTTGTCGTGTCATGATATCAGGCTTGATCCAAGCAAGTGGCATGCACCACTTGTATATTTAAGGAAATTTAAGGAAACACCACTTGGATACCACAATCTAAATGGAAACCTGTGCACTGCTAAGGAGAATCTTATTAGTACACTTTAAAACATGCTTTAAAACAAGTAACATACCAAAGTTTTCAAGGAAAACCAAGTTTTTAATTTCAACCTTTTGTAGCAAAATAAACCAATTTCCCTTTCTGTGAAATTGGTTTATTCACATTCTATAGCAAACTATTTTAACTGTCTTTTTTAAAAATTGTTTGGTTTTGAGGGTTTAAAACCATTTTGGGTTTTCATATTTCGAAAATAGAGAAGCGTGAGAACATTAATTGTGATAAACATTATGAGCAATCTTGATCATTTTGATTTTCAAGATGATTGAAGGGTACTTGGAGATTGAGTCTTAACCATTGAATTATGTCATTGAGAATCTTCAGGCTTGTGCAAGCCTTCTGTGTTGTGCCAATTAGGGGGTTTCTTTTAACCTTTTCTTAAACCTGTTTGTTTCAAGATCTGTGTTCTATCATTATAATCTTGTATAATTTTGAAACAATTGTGTAAGGTGTAGGCTATAGGGTTTAGCCTTGTCTTTTGCTAAATTAATTGAGGCTGCAGGGTGGTAATTCTTTAATTGAGTGGTGTTCTTGATTCTTGCAGGGTGTGAGAACTGTATGATTGATTGTAAGTGTACAATTGAATGTTTTAGTGAAATTTCTTTATTGGTGTGGCAAGGAAGAATGGAAGTAGCCCTTGAGGAAGGTTGAACCAATATAAAATGCTTGTGTTCTTCTCTCTTGACCCTTCTCTTACATTCTTGATTGGTTTCTTGCGCTGCCCACTGCTATTCTCTATACATTGATTCGTTCCTTAACAATTCTATGTTGGTGGACATATTTTGCTCTATAATCTTGAGACTTTTTATAGCTTTTCATGTTATAGCCTATCAATCATTATTGTTGTCTGTTTTGCTCTTCTTTGTTGTCATAACGTGTTCAATTGGCTCTATAATTTGATGCTGTGGTGGCCTAAATTGGTGTTGGTTTAATCAATCTTTCTGCAAAAATCTGCTGTTTTGCACTAATATGGTTTTTGGTTTTTGATTATTGTCTTTCAAATCATTTGTGTATCTCACTGTCAATCATATTACCTTGATCATATTCCACACTGGTTGTTTATAAATTTTGGTGATTTAATTTCTATTTTGAGTATTGACAGTATGTGCAGGACGTGACTTCTTGGCTCAGTACATTGCTATTATATTTGCCCAGTTATAAGGATTTGATTTGTGTGGTATTGTTGTGATCTTTCAATTTGATTGTATTAAATTGTTCCAATTCAATCAAACTGCATATTATCATGTCCTAGTTTATTTAGTTGTGTTTGTGTATTTGTTGTATGCTTTGAATTGCTTGGTGTGGACCTTAGTTGTTGTTTTTTCTGCCAGAAAAATAAAAGTTGTTTATCCGCATTTGAATATTTATTTTTCTTGTTACACCTTAAGTCATTGATTTTGAGATTCTTGAAAATCTTCATTTTGTTTAAAAACTTTTCCAGTTTTGCTAAACATTTTCAAATTATTTTTAAAAACCAAAATTTTACAAAGTTTAATTCACCCCCCTCTTGAACTCAACCTAAAGAGTTTCCAGATTTTCTTGTTATTTCTCATTGAATTCAGAGATTCTATGCAATTTATTTTTGCTCTTCAATTTCTGTAACAGACTAGACTAAACGATCTAGTCTTTTTGAATATTTTATTTTTGGTTAGGAAATATTTTGAATGCTTGTTGATAATTCAATTATGCTCTTTAAGTGGAATTCTTTTATAGTTTGCTTTATTATGAACAATCTCTTATTTTCTTAATTCAAGATGTAAAAGACTAAAATCCTCACACGTATACGCTTGGATATGGGTGAGGAACTTGATGAAATGATTTATGCTTATTTGTGTGTGTGCGTGCGGGGGTGCTTGGGAAGCTTGCTAGCAGGAGCTTCTTCCACTACGTCTAATATGTGAATTGTAGAGTCATTAGACGATCTCACTGGTTTCATGTATTAAATGATCTTATTCGTTACATTGTTTCTGATGATATGTTTTGATGACAACAAAACTAAGTTTATGTTTTAATTATTTATTTTAATAATGTTTGAGAAAAAAATTTAATAATGTGTATAAGATTAGAATGTCAAATTCGGAGTAAATGATAAATTTCAAATTAGACAGTTAAAGTCAAAATAACACGTCTCAAATAACACATATCAGTTTTTAATTAAATTAAGAAAATGATTTTTTGAAAATAAAAATTACCTAGAGATAAAATGTTTTTTCAATGAATTTATTTATCTTTTATTTTTAAATGTTTTTCTTTGTTTCAAAATCCTTTTGTTTTATTAGCTAATGCCATGAAGCACTTTAGTTTATCGTTGAACACTTAAAACTTGAAAATACTTTTAGTCTGAGTTTAAGAGGAGGGGATGAGTTGAACATGTCAAAATTTTTGAGTTTATTAAGCAAGGAAAACATTTTAAGCAAAATGAAAGTTTCTAAGAATCTCATATATCAATGATTAAGGTGCAACACAAAAATTAAATCAATTTCAAACACGAACAAATAGATTTATATTCTGGCAGTTTCAAGAAAATCAACTTTTCACACAATTAGTTCTTGAACAGGCAATACAGAATTAAAGTGTAGTCAGTGAATAAGCAAATTATCAATCCAGTAATCAATATATTGTGACACTAGATTCAGTCACGAAATCAAGGCCAAGAAGAATTCAATTTATGCAACCAATGAACCACTTTTCAATTTTGCATAGAAACAATTGAAGGATTTCACTGATCCAAACAGTTATATTAAAGCAAACCATAATTAATTTTAAAAGAACAGAATTGGTAGAGTTGCACACATAATATTTACATATGAATTAAGCAAAGAAGATAGTCAATCATTCAAGACTATGATGTTATGCAAGCGTACATGATTTAATAAATGAGCAGGGAATTAACCAATGTAGAAATGAATGAAATGCACAGTATCAAAAATAGATGCAAAGGTAAGGGTCAGAGAGAATGCACACAAAGCAATTATATTGGTTCACCCTTCCTTAAGGGCTACGTCCAGTCTTTCTTGCAATCCTAGCAAGAAAAATTTTTAGACCCAAATTTTTAGATTTCAGTTTACAGTTTGAATAAAAAAAATTATAATTAGAAGAACATTACGCAACACTTGAATCAAAATGGGTTCAAGATTTAGGTTGCAGAAAACTCCTTGATTTCCAATAAAGAGGAAATAGTGCAGAACCTCGAAGAACACCAATGACACCTTGAAAATCAAGTCTTGAAATCTTGAGGATCAAATCTTTGTTCTTTGAAAAACCAAACTATTTTTTTTTCTCTTTGTATTTGTGTTTTTCTCTTTTGTGTATTCGCTTTGTGTGTCCAGGTATTTAAAACAAGTATTTAAGTTTGATTTAAATGTGCCAAAGATTTTCCTCTCAACTATGCACATGATCACCTTAACATTCAATCACACTCACTCACACCCACTTAGAAGATAACTAAGTCTTCTTCTTCATCTTCCATGCTTGGCTTTGCTTCTACCCAATTGCTTGACTTCTTCAACTATTGAATCTTGTGAGATTCTTAACAATCTCCTCCTATTTGATGAAGACAACTCAGTGTGTGAGTGGTTTGTAGCTTCATTTGCATAATGGAAAAACTTGTGAAAGCAACATGTTGTTTAACTCTTTCACTTATATCAGCTGTAAGAATTAAAATTTTAAAAGAAGAGTGAACTGATTTGCTTTCCTACCAGTTATGATGAAATCAATTTTACTTAACTTTGCATGTGCTTCCTTCACTTGTTCACAGTTTCACCATTTGTGTTAATAGCTTGCAAGAATTGTTAAAAATTATACTTTGAAGAAAAGAAACTTGCTTCATTAACCATAAACCATTACAACAATTAACTAATACAACCATTAGAGACATTAACCATACATAACACATAACAACAGTGACAACAAAAAATATACCAACTGACAGCAAGAGAGAAAGACAATAGAACATAGACAACAACAAACGCATAACCTACACACTTCACTTTTCTCCCCCTTTGTATTCATCAAATAGAAGCGAAAGGCTAGGTGTGAACTATAATGCTTATGACAGTTAAAACATGCATGCTATTCTTTTGGTGCATTCTAGGAAGCTATATCTCCCAGATGTTCTTGCACTGCCACAATATGAAGGTCTAGGTGTTGAAATCTGGCAGTACAAAACTCATGATGGTTCCTCTATTCCATTGCCAAGTTGTCCAGTTTTCCTATGATCAGCTGTTCAAAGTTTGAAAACCAACACTAGGTCCAACAGCATCACCCATGTTCACAGCTACAACATTTCCAATCATCTCTTCCTCAGCCTTTGCACCAGCATTTTATGCATCTGCTTGGCAAACCCAATGGTCATCATTGACTTTCTTCAGCCCAATTTTATGCAGAGTTGCAGTTATGACTTCATGGTGTTGCTTGACAGGTTCAGATGGTTCTCCATCAAGTGGTACACGAAAGTATTCAATGAATTTCGAAACTAGCACTACGTATGAAATCCTGTAGTCTACTAGCCTCTTAGACTTCATCATATGCTCCCCCAACATGTATGCCCAGTTTACCTCCATTTGATTGAGGATGCAGTACATCAATATAAGATCTTTTTCATGTAGGACAACACAGTTATGTTCTTTGGGTGTGATTATCCATACAATGATGAAGGCAATGATTCTCGGGTTTATGGCTAAGCCACCAACATGAAATCCCTTCATTTCTGCATGTGGGTTTCTCAAACAAAATTTGTCTTTTCCCACTTTAATTCTAGAATTTCTGATGCTAGCAACCTCCAGCCATATTGTAGGAGTAATATTCATTGTAACTCCTTTGACTCATGTGTTCATTATATCTCCCTTCACCTCCATATTGGTAAAGAAGACTTTTACCAGGTCTGGATAGATGTTACCTATTAACCCAAGGAAGCTCTCCAGCCCTTGCAGTTCTAACATCTCGCTAACCTCAAGCAGCTGCTAAGTTTTGAGCCATACTTGAGTGTGTTGATAATATTTCTGTTGTACTCGTGAAGGTAGATTTCAATCTGCTTGGAGCAATCTAAGCCAGCAAACTAGTTTTCGAGATGCCCTGTTTCATTGAGAAATCTTCTAGCACTCACAGTCTTTTTGATTCTTTTCCCTGGATTACTTGACGCAGATATGGCAGCAGTTCGTTTTGAAGCACTCAAAGATGTTTTGTAAAGTGTTTAAAGGTTGATGCAGAATGTATCCATGATGAATGCAGTATATAAATACACAACACAAATTTGCAATTGGCTTTGCATTGAAAATGAAATAAATTCATTTTACCAACAATCTAATTATAGGTGGAGCTCTGTACCTTGCAACTTAAATGGTACAAGACTGTTATGCTTATGGATATCTGTTGAATTAGTTGTTTTTTAGTCAATGCCTTTTTAACTTCCAAAGGTGTTGAGATATGTGGCATTGTGTGGCTCAATGTGGTTTAACGTGAGTAGTTGAGCAATATTTGCTTCATTCAATTAACTCTGCATGCTTGAGTCCACTCACCACAGTCAATCCATTTATTGTTCGTGCATTCAATGTCTCAGTAACCAACTCATAAGCAATTTAAAGATCAAATTCCAAAGCTAAATTGACTAAAATTTTGCGTCAGTAATTCATTGCAGAAAATAAATTGATTTTTCATCGAATCAATCAATTTATTTTTGTGACAGTGAGCAAATACATGATGTAGTTTTCCTATTATGCAATATTTGAAAGATCTAATATACCTAGCTCAGTCCTAAGATAATTAAACCTATCTTTTGCAAGTGGTTTAGTAAAGAAATCAACTAGTTATTTTTCTGGTTCAATAAATTTGATTCACAAACTCCATTGCTAACTTGTTCTATAATGAAATGATGTCTAATCTCTATGCTTTGTTCTAGAATGACGAACTGGATTATTTGTGAGATTTATAACACTAGTATTATCACATAACAGTGGTACCTTTGTGACTTTAAGACCAAAGTCACTAAGTTGTTGTTTGAGCCATGAGGTTTGAGCACAACAACTTCCAATAACAATGTACTCAGCTTTAACAGTAGAGAGAGCAACACACGCTTGTTTCTTGTTATTCCATGATATTAGGCTTGCTCCAAGTAAATGACATGTACAACTTGTGCTTTTCTTATCCAATTTATATCCTGCAAAATCTGAATCTGAATATACTTTAAGATTGAGTGTAGCTTCATTTGGATACCACAATCTCACATTAGTTGTTCCTTTGAGATATTTGAGAATCCTCTTTGATGCATTATAGTGAGACTATTTTGGATGGGCTTGAAATCTTGCACACATTCATACATTGAACATATGTCAGACTTGCTTGCTGTGAGGTAAATCAATGATCCAATTAGTCCTTTGAATTTAGTTTGATCCACTGCAGTTCCATTCTCATCAGCATTAAGATAACAACTTGTTGAAATTGGTGTTAAGGCTTCTTTGTATTTTTCCATTTCAAACTTTTTCATCACATCTCTGCAGTACTTTGTTTGGCTCAAGAAGGTTCCAGTTTTCATCTGCTTGATCTACAGTCCTAGAAAATAGTTCAATTCCCATCATTGCCATTTCAAACTCCCCTTGCATTGCTAAAACAAATTCTTGGCAAAAGTAGCCCATTAGTTCATTCGAAAATTATATCATCAACATAGACTTGAACAAGTATTATGCCATTTTCATATTTCTTAATGAAGAGAGTTTTGTCTACTTGACCTATTTAATAATCCTTTGAGAGCAAACAATTACTTAACCTTTCATACCATTGTCTACGAGCTTGCTTTAACCCATAGAGAGCTTTCTTGAGTTTGTAAACATGTCCAGACAGCTTGTGATCTTCAAATCCTAGTGGTTGTGTAACATACACTTCCTCATTTATGAATCCATTCAAGAATGCAGTCTTCACATCCATTTGAAAAAACTTAAAACCATTAAGACAAGCATAAGCATACAGTAGTCTATCAGCTTAAATCCTTACAACAGGCACATAGGTTTCATCATAGTCAATTCCTTCCTCTTAATTGTAACCTTTAGCTACTAATTTAGCTTTGTTCCTCACTATTATACCCTGCTCATCCATTTTGTTTCTGAACACCCATTTTGTGCCAATCACGTTTATCTTGCTAGTTTTGGGGACCAAACTCCACACATCATTTTTGATGAATTGGTTCAACTCTTCCTGCATGGCATTGATCCAATGATTATCACTCAATGCTTCATGTATTGTCTTAGGCTCAATTTGTGAAACAAATGCCATGTGTTCACACAGCTAAGCATGTGAAACAAATGCTTCAACCATGTGCCCAATCTTGAAACATGTCAAAAGAGTTTAAATGTGTGCCACCCTTTTGAAGCATGTGCTCAAACTTGAAATGTGACCTGATCTTAAATCACGTGCTTGGTATTAAATGGGTGAATTAATCATGTACCTAGACTTAGAATTGAATATGTAGACTTTGATTAACACTTTTTTATTCATACTTAGAATATTTCATTTAACTCTTTTTACTATAATTGAGAATAAATACACTGTTTTAATAAAATTTACGCAATAGGGTATAATTATAGCTTAACTCATGTTATAGATTAAATTTATATTTTAAGTTCATTAAAAAACTTGTCTTGCTTTGATGATATCTTGAATTGTTGGTGATTATTTTTAGTGATTGCAACATTTGTTGAATTTAGGATTCTAAGCTTGACAATAGAATAAAATAATTTGAAGACTAAAAAGCCAACTTGATGTATGTAGTAGACAGTCTGGTTGTTCAAGGCTCGTTGGACTCTGTGCTCTAGATTCTTCTACTATGGACAGACAACAAGTTCAAGTTCTTGTGGGCATGATTAATCAACATCTATTTCACTTATCTGAAACAGATTTGGAAACAAAATTCCTGATGGATAAGTGGAAACAAAAATCTAGGAGAAAATTGGAAAATAAAGTCGACAAAATCTCATAATCAAAATCTACAAATCTAGAAAGAAGGAAACAAAATTTGAGTAAAAAAATTGGAGAATAAAATCCACAAAATATCAAAAAAAAAAAAATCTTCAAAATAGGAGAAAAGGAATATTGGTAAAATATCAAACAAAATCTAAGGGAAAGAGAAAACATATAAGAAGACACAACACACTCCACACTATGGAAGGTTGGAGACCCAACTGCATTGTTTTCTTTAATCTTCTATTTTCTTTCTTTGTAATTCTTTTCATTTTGTCTCTGCATGGAATGCTAACCCTTTCTGGGTTGATTTTCTTGTGATTTCTCATTGAATTTAGAGTTTCTATGCAATTTATTATTGTTCTTCAATTTTTGTAACAGACTGCACTAGATGGTCTAGTCTTTTTGAATTTTATTTTTGATTAGGAAATATTTGAATGCTTGTTGATAATTTAATTATGCTCTTTAAGTGAAATTCTTGTTTAGTTTGCTTTGTTCTAAAAAAATCTCTTATTTGCTTAATTCAAGAGGTAAAAGACTAAAATCCTCACACGTATACACTTGGACATGGGTGAGGAACTTAATAAACTGTTTGATGCTTGTTTGTGTGTGTGTGAGCGCGAGTGCTTGAGAAGCTTGTTGATAGTAGCTTCCACTACGTTTAATATGTGAAGTGTTGAGTCATTAGACGATCTCATTGATTTCATTTATTAGATGATCTTATTTTTTATATTGTTTCTAATTATGTTTTGATAATAATAAAAGCAAGTTTATGTTTTGATGATAATAAAATCAAGTTTATGTTTTAATTATTTATTTTAATAATGTCTAAGAAAAAGAATTAAATAATGTTTATAAGATTAGAATATCAAAGTCAGAGTAAATAATCAAATTCAAATTAGACGATTAAAGTCAAAATAACACGTCTCATATAGTACGTATCAGGTTTTAATTAAATTGAGAAAATAAATTTTTGAAAATAAAAATTAATCAAAGATAATTTTTTTTGAATGAATTTATTTATTTTTTATTTTTAAGTGCTTTTCTTTGTTTCAAAATCTTTTTGTTTTATAGCTAATGTCATGAAACACTTTTGATTATCGTTCAACACTTAAACATCACGTAAACATAAGTTATTTATTTGTAACGGATAACATAATAAAAGGAAAAAGAATTATTGATTATACATTATTCAAGTTGTTATACTATTATTTTTTTTTCTTATTTTAAATGTGATTACCAAAATTATCTTCATAGATCTAAATTATTTTGAATTATATTTCAAATATTTTTTTTACCTACTTTAAAAAACATATCCGCGTAAAATTTTATATTGTTATTATATAACTATAGTCTGCCTAATAAATCAAAAGGTTTTGTTAGTTATATATGACAATATTTTACTTTAAATTCAAAATATCATTCTATAATACCGGTAATTTAAATATTTAATAGATAAATTAGATATAATTTATCTATCTAACTAATTTATATATATTTTTATTTATTTTTTTACTTGTAATCTTTCTATTTATTTTTGCCTGTATCTATTTATCTAATCCATATATCTTTTTACTTATTTTATTTACTTGTAATCTTTCTAATTATTTGTATATATATATATATATATATATATATATATATTTTTTTTTTTTTTTTTTCTTTTTTTTTTTTTTTTTTTTTTTTTTTTTTTCTTTTTTTTTTTTAT
>Ga0099824_1004456_pt1 | contig 20160 bp, 9 predicted proteins | sample SiratrowhiteBW_FD_76837 | JGI IMG/M metagenome (GOLD analysis project Ga0099824, IMG submission 76837) | Root nodule microbial communities of legume samples collected from California, USA - Siratro white BW | ecosystem: Host-associated > Plants > Roots > Nodule | place: USA: California... | reverse complement strand
TTTTTTTTTTTTTATAAAATATATATATATATATATATATATATATATATATATATATATATATATATATATATATATATATATGTTATATATGTTTTGAAATACTTTTATATCCAATAATACAAATTAGATATAATTTTATTAGTTCATAGGTGTTGCACATAGATCAAACTGAATAATTTATAGATGTAGATATTAAAACATAATAAGAATACTGTATAAAGATTAAATGAAGACAATTAAACTTTATATATTCTCAATAAATTATTAGGTATCATAGGTGGCTTCATAGTTGTTCTCACTTATAAATTCAGGTCTATTAACTTATTTTAGAAAGATTTTTTAAATTATTTAATGAATCTTATTATCAAGTGTATTTTAAAGTTAAAAAAAGCTAATATTTTTTTAAAAAGGGTAATTTCGATCTTGAAGTAACTTGCACTACTTAAATATGTAAAATTCTGGCTAACTAAACAAATTAAAACTAAATCTTAATTCAAAAGGAGGGTTGGATTTATGTAATTATTACAACTTGGATTTAAATTTTTTGAAATTTAACTTGTAACTGAATTAAGTTCCATCCTTTTATCATAAACACTAGTTAACCCATTAGTCCAAATCGAAATCACATCACACTAAGAACGATATTCCCTCGAACAAGCATTTACACGAAAAAGAAAACAGAAAATTAGAGAATATTTTATCACAAACTGGAGTTAATATTAATGAACAGCCACGTTATGCTGTGCTTATCAATATCTGTAGTTGAAAGTGATGCACAAGCACAAATTTGCAAGCATTTTAGGGTTGCTTTGCTATATCTTTTTGTCCTAAACGAAAGTGGGCTTTTGTAGAAATTCTCTTGTCAGAATTTAAGAGAAAGAAGAATGAAAAAAAGTGTCAGTGGTCCCCTCCAAACTCAATTCAATTGGGAATTAATGTGATAACCAACCTGTAAGACTAGGGTTACCAAGCTACACCACATCCTATGTGGTTCAAATAGTTGCATTAGATATGTTTTCACCTAATAAGAAAAATCCTAAAAATGGAAAATAAAAGTAGTTTTACTTGTATCAAAATTAAAATGAACAACAATATCTTGATAAAATTTGGAAGAATGTAACTGTATGAAGTATTTTAAACAATTTGGCGACTGAATTTTCCATGTAAACAATGATTCATGTGTATGGACCATAGAGTGGTGTGGATGGAGCATCATTAAGGGGCAAAACGAAATGAAATATTCTTCAACTTGAGACTTTCTAGGTAAAAATGATGATGAGGATGAAAGGGATTTGTTGAAGCAAATCCATCCGTCCAATGTGTTTACTTTGGGTCAATGAAGGGACCCACATAAGGATTGCAACACATAGAAAAATTAGAAGATGCAAAAAATGCATGGTGAAATAGTGGTTACATTAATTGGATTGGTTAGTCCTTGAAGCATGGGACACTAAAAGCAATTCCAATAACTACTACCCTTTGTTCCTTTGAGTTATTTTGATTGATTCCCACATGGATCGTAGGTGTTTGCTCTTATCTGATTCAGGAAATGGAAGGTTTTCCATAGAGGAACAAACAAACCCTTGCCCACCATGGGATCCTATATCCATAACTACTCCTTTTGACTAAGCACTGTTTCGATTCTCATCTCTTCTTTTGTTTGGCACCCAAGCATGGCAGCTTCTTCAATTTTTGGTTTAGTATCAAAATGCACTTCCTGCTTCTCGCTACTACTCTACTACCACTACTTTCTTTTCCTTTTTTTCATTTTAGCTCATTTCTTTCAAAATTTCTCTTTATATAATATTTTTTTTCTAGTTCTCTAATTACGCCGAGATCAGTCATTTACATAAATTTGGCCAAATGTCATTGACAAAGGGCTCCCATTAAGTTTAAGAAATCAAAGTCTTTTTCAGATTTTTTTTTCTTGTTCGAACAGCTCGTGCAACTTCTGAAGAGAAGATATACTCTATTACATGTTTGATAATATTATCTGTGACATATATTAAAGTGTTTTACACAAATTATATTATACTTAGTCACACACATTCAAACAATTCGGAAAAATAACGATAGTTGAATATAGTTGTTAGTCATTTATAACTAACAGCCCACAATATCTTTGAATAGTATTCCACTAATTTTATAATCGAGTATAATTTTTATTTTTGAAACGTAAAAGTCTATAAATATAAATTACTCATTCAATATTTTACTCTATTTTTTATATCAAACTTTTACTTAACTCAAGTATTGAAAAATCTTGTGCAAGTTTGGGAGGAAGACTCAACACAAATATCCCTTCTTTCTGGTAAGAATGTTAAAATGTCTTCTCTGTTCTTTACTCTTTGATCAACTCTTCTTGTATAAAAATTATGGCATTGACCCTCCAATTCCTCAAAGTCTGCTTAAAAATTTACTCACTTATTGGTGTTGATGTCATGGTTAAACGATTGACTCACCTAGGGATAGAAAATAATACATCTTGTATACCTTAAATTTGATTCAATAAAAAATGCATGGTGTACCGTGAACATCAAAATATTGAAAATATTGTGATGATTATTTTGTAGAGAAAATTAGTTTCAATAAAAAAAAATACTACTTTATGTTTAAAATGTCCACTCATTTGATACTGATATCATTAGTTTTATGACAACATTATCATATTGATATCATTCCGATTCTAGCATACATGTTTTGGAATGTTTTAGACATTCTTAGGGATGATTTTGTTGATTTGAATGCACTAACATGAAAATTTGCCAGTGACAAATTCATTCATCTTCATAATTCAAAAGGGTCGATTAGCTTTGAGGCTTTTAGCCATATGTGGTGATTTATGGCGTAATATATACGAAGTTGTAGAATCATAGAAAACAAAATTACTTATTTTTACAAGGTATTTTGTTCATCATCCCTCGTCAGCATCAAAGAGTTATTTATCTATGATGGTGACAAATTTAAAATATCAAAATTTTCAATTACCAATTTTAAGATAAACGAAAATTACAGCCAATTTAGCCGATGATGTTGGAGGCAAGTGTGACTTATAATATAAGTGTGTTTGTTTGGTGTAGTGACTCAAAACTTTTAAATAAAACCAATTACCTATATAATTAAGTACTGTACACATACATAATGCAGACAATTTACACTGTACATTGATGAATCAAGAAAAGTTTAAAGTAGATTTTTCTATTTCAGTTCTCTTGGTTTGCATCCCTTTTGAAATAAGGTAAAGTTAATGGTGAAGAGCGTACAAAGTTTGACTTAGAAGATTAGGTTACTTATTTTGTTGAACAGAGATGTTTAGTGATGAAAGAAAATTTCCGACATGAATGTGAAAGAAAATTTCCGACATGAATGTATAAGAAAATGAAAAGGGCATCCTTTGTGACCTCATGTTTTGGTAAGCTACCTTTGTTGTGACGGGTGTCCATATTAGTGTTATTTCTTGAGCAATCTCTTCTTTACCTATCTCCAATGAAATCTTTGAAGACCAACATGCTTCTAAGATGTCCCATTCTCCGAAAACCCACGAGCACTCGTCTCAACCAAATTTAATAAGATGTTACATTACCCAATGCATAATTTAGATTGCCGGGTAATGGTCCCCCATTCCCCATTGCTAAATTAAAATATATAAAAAGGCATCCAAATAAACAAGAATTAGAGTATTTTTTATATAGATATAAAAGAGAGAATCGCATACATTACATAGACTTTTGGCAATAGAATAAGGGAAAGGAAGTTGAATTAGTGACTAAATACGATCAATCAATTGAAACCCATTCGGTATGATGCACATATAATGGGACCCAGAGGCAATACTGAACAATGATGAAGCTATGCAGCTCGAAATCTTTTTCCTTTTTTATACCCATATATCTGTCGCTTGATGGGTAGTAAGGCCTACTCAATCAATGGCATGGATATGTATTATTTACTAGTACTACTTTGCTAATGCCTTCAACAATGTGTACTAATTAATTCAAATTATATATTCCTAGTTCAGATTTGGATTACGCAACTTTGGAATTAGCGCTCCGAATTGAATATAATTCTCAAGACAGGGGATTAAAAGGAAAGTGTAAGGAAGCATCATGGTTTTTTGTCATAAAACTAAGGGAATGAAATACTTGTAGTAGTAACTATAATAAAAAGTGGTAAAGAGCACATATGGCCTCAAAAGACTGATTTTATGTATGGTAGAAGATTACGAAACACATAAGTACAAACAGCCTCATCATTCCACCCCACACTTCTTCTTCTTTTTGGAAAAACCAACACAACAATATAGTCTAGGAAAAACAAAACTCCAAATTTCAATAGAAAAGAGTTGAACAAGAGCCACCACGTTTCATAGCTCGAGGAAGAAATTGAGGAAAGAACAAGCCAAACACCACTCAAAACAAAAATGACCTGTATAGAACGCAAAACTCGTGTTTAGACAAACAACTCAGTCAATCCAGTCAAACCGAAATCTCAATCTTCCTAACTATTTACAAATAAAATATCAAAATCTCACTCACTTCCAATTCAACTATCTAATCTAATCTTTTTCACTTCTCTCACTCTTTCTCATTTATATTTATTTAGTTTTTGATTTGATTTAATTTATTTTTACCTGGTGTGTTGTGTTGTGTCCATTAAACAACGAAAATGGCATATTACCAATCATCCTTTCCCCTCTGCAGGAAACACCCATCATTGCTCCCAACAATCCTTTTCAACCTTAGAAACCTGAGCTTCCAAGATATTCCATTCTTCCATTCTTTTCACTTTTTGGGTCCTCATTCTTTTCCATTCCCCTCTTACGCCTCTTCTTCTTCCACCCTCTCAATTTAAATATCTACCCTTTCTCTACACCCACCTCTCCCCTCCACTTCTTCTTCCACTCCTCATCTTTCTCCATTCATTCATAATTACAAAGTTAAAATGGATCCTTCGTCCACCAACTCAGTGAACGGCTTTTACTCGTTCCTCACGCGAGGAATCGACGATCTAGAGCGAGTCTTCCTCACCACCAACTTCATGTCAATCCAATTCATCCAAAGAACACTCTCTCTCCTTCGATCCTTCCACACCCAATTGACCCTTCTCGTCCAAAAACTCCACCTTCCCGTCGGCGACAAGTGGCTAGACGAGTACATGGACGAAAGCTCCAAACTCTGGGAAGCCTGCCACGTCATCAAGTCAGGCATTTCCGGCATAGAAACCTACTACTCCGCCGCGCTAACCATCACCACCTCCCTCGATTCCCACCGCCACATCACCCCACAACTCTCTCGTCAGGTCAGCGCCCCTTTTCAATTTAACTTGTTCCAGTGGTTTTTTTTGCGACATTTCGGGGGAAATTAGAATCTTTTTGTTAACGGTGGAATTTTTGTGGAACAGGTTATGAGGGCGATATCGGGGTGCCGGAGAGAGGCGGTGGGGTTGGAGGAGGAGAACAGGGCGTTGATGGAGACGCGGATTCAGCCACTGTCGCTGCGGTTCGAGGAGAGGGTGTCGATCGAGTCGAAGCTGAACGGGTTCAACGGGTTCCGAGGGGTGCTGTACGCAATGAGGAACGTGAGTTCGTTGCTGCTCATGATTCTGCTGTACGGGCTGGTGTACTGTTGGGGGGAGTCCTCGGATTTCGTGCTGGGCGGCTACGAGGGGTGTTTGTTTCTGGGATCGGCATTCATGATGTCGACGGCGAGGTTGCAGCAGCGGGTGGCGGCAGAGATCGGGCACATGGGGGGCGCGCAGGGCATGCTGCTGCACGAGTTTCGGAGGTCGAACGTGGCGATGGAGGAGCTGAGGGGGGAGTTGGAGAGGAGAGGGTCGCAGGGAGTGGAGTGGGAGAGTGAGGTTGCCATCAGGGAGAGAGTGGAGAATGTGAGAGCGTGTTTTGGGGTTCTCAGATCTGGGGCAGACAACATTGTTGCTCAGCTTGATGATTTCTTTGACGAGATTGTTGAAGGAAGGAAGAGGTTGTTGGACTTTTGCAGTCATAGGTAACTGACTGAGTGAAACACAACAAAATTGGATGAGGAGGATTCAGGAATTGAAATAGCCACTAGGTATCTGCTTGCCTGCAAGGAAAAACCCAAAAACATAACAAAAAAAAAGGAAAATAGAAACAAAGACAAGGTAGAGGAATAGTTGATGGGGTTGTTGTACTTTCTATTAACCCTTTTTTATAATTTTATTATTATTATTATTATTACTATCACTTGGGGTCTTTCTATTGGTTTTCACAGTTACCGTAGTTGAAAATGAGGTGCGACTGCCAAGTCTTTTTCTTCTCCGCAGAAGCATGTAAAGAAGGTTCTCTCAAATTGAATGTGGTTCTGGGTTTGAAAACAACATATGGGTTAATCAATGAATGAATGAAATTACTATTCTTCTTGCATTAGAGATAATATAAGATAGCAAAGTTTTTGGGAAAGAAAGAAACTTCGATTCCTCTTCTAATTGGAGGAAAAAGACAAAAGAATAGAAGGTAAGAAAAAGTTAAAAAAAAAAAAAATAAAGTTAAACACTGATAACCATTGTATAGGTTATAATTTAAAAATGGTTTTCTTTGGCAGTGAATGATTATTATTATTCTTTTTATTTATCTTTATTTAAGATTGAATTTGAAAGAGGAGTTTGGTTGGCAGGGAAAATGACTAATCATTGGGTTATAGTCCTGAAAGAATAATGGAAAGGGAGGTTTAGGACTGTAGAGAAAAGAAGCACTCTGAGATTCCTGGACTGCTTTAATGTCAAAGGCAGCTTCTTTTGCTCTTGGGAAGCTTTTGTCTGATTCGGTTCACTTTGAATGCAATGGAGGTGATGATGATGAAAACTTCATCTCACCACATTCTCCCATTGCCTGACAACTCTTTCTCTCTCTCTCAATTTTGTTATGTTTCAAAAATTTTCAACCTCCCCTTTTTGGGGTTTTGGGGTGTTTAATATGCTACAAAAATTGCAGTCTCACTTCTAACCGTATCTCATGCTTTTTGTCCCTTGCCGCAAATTCATGCCTTGCCTCCTCACAAGGGTTCCACATGAATGATGCTTTAAAACCAAACAATAAATAAAATAACATTTAAAGTGCACACACAAGACACAGACAAAAAAACAAAACAAGAGTAATATATCTTTGATATGATCCGGCATGCCTCATGCCAGACGGGCAGATTTTGTGTTTAAAGCATTGGTTAAACGTACAGTTGTTACTGTACACTCAAATGACACCTTCTCATTAATCTTTGGTGCTGGGATATTACGTACTGTTCCATATTTTAATCAATATATGCCTATGTAACCTATGTATCACCCTCCATGAATAGCATACAAAAAAAAAAAACATATTCAATGACAGCCTGTAAAATAATTTCATGGTTGACCTGTAATAGTAACGTTTCTCTTTATGTATTTTCTTTCGACATAAATAGAGTTTACCTCGAACAATTTCTACAATCTCAAGGTCGTTAATATGCTATGAGGACATGACTTCCATTTGCATATGTAATTTACATAAGCTGACTCCTAATTTGATAGATACAAGAACATGGGAAAAAACCTATGGTTACTATGCAAAGAAATTCAAAATATGGTGTAAGATGCGATAGAGGTCTACAATTTTAAATCAAGTATCGAATCCTGGCATTGCAAACTGGGAACTGAATGTCTCAACGCGATTTCTGAGCTCAGAAATATCTTTATTATTCTCAAGACCCTTGATAAAATCCTTGCATGATTTTCCATGTTCCCTTTGCACAATGCTGGTAATCTGAGCTGCCCTCAGAAGAAAATCAGCTATGGTCTCAAAATCTTCCTCTAAACAGCCTCTTGATGTCATTGCAGGAGTACCTGAATACCAATGAAAGCAACGTGAGAACAAAAGACAATAGAGAAAACCCAAAAGTAATACGTTTTAGCAGCAATAGCAATGTAATTGGCTTGAAGTACACAAAAAATGTGACGTGATAGATTCAGAATCATCTATCCTCTCACGCATGAGGAAGTGGTAGACACTAGCATGATAAATACGCATTTCTTTCTTTCTACCAATCAATTCCCTGGAGAATATAATATTTGCAGCACTCTATACTGAATATGTGGAAGCAGGAGTTATTACAATTGAGTGTTCTTAAGGAAGTCTTGCTGCTTAACACAGTCATAAGCAGAGTATCAAGCATTTACCATGAGCACTTAAATGTTAAACAAATGGTATGACAAAAATATTATATTGAACACTCAGTTGACTATAGTACGCTATACTAATACCACAACTTTAGACGTTAGGTACTCACCAATTCTCACTCCTCCAGGAGAAATGGAACCATAAATGGCACATTTATTGAGAGTGATGTGACACGCCTCACAAACCTTCTCATAGTTTCTATCTGTAATAGACAGTAAAATTATGTAAGAGTATATTCATGTCAATTTCAAAGATTGATTTGTAAGAAAATGGAAAAGGAGTCTTCGAATCATGGGTAGCGTACACAGAACAAGCATTATGGAATTTAAAAATCGAAGTAGTCCTTAAACCAGATAATTAGCATCTTTACAACCCAAATTCAAACAATAAATGTTAACACTATACCTATTTCTTCTTTTCTATTATTTTCTTTTGACCTGTCCCCTAATGGGATGGATCCTCTCCTACATATCAGTCATGTTTAAATATTGTTTTGCATCTCAATAAATAGCAGATGATTCTCACCTAATATTATTTGTCAAGAAAAGAAAAATAGACAAGAGATTTAAAAATTACTTTGTGATTTTAAAACCTGAAATTATCCAACCATTCCCTTCCTCTAATCATCTCTTTTTTTATTGCTCAAAACTCGTAACCAAACTTCATAGGAGTTTCAGCAATACATACATCCACTTACAGGTAAAGAAAATGGAGACAGATATTCCCAAAGCAAATATCTTGAATTTGCAAAGACAACGTCCCATATTAAATTCAAGTTGCAATTTCATGCAACATAGGTTAAATCTGACCATCGTGATTTATTTAGAAAACACAATTTCAAGTTAATATATTAGAATCCAAGACACAGCCTACAACTGCAAGGACAAACACACACAGCGAATTTGACTTTTCTAAAGTGAGTAAATGTGTAAAGTGAGAAAGTATGCGTATATCTACCATTAATTTAAAGTAATTTAAGTTTATGGGATACTTCAAAACAATCAATTACAGTGGAAACACCTTTACTTTCTCTCTTTACACATCTATTCACTTTAGAGGTTAAATCTATGCATGGCCTTGTGCTGACAAAATATCTTGATCAGAATGCCAAGAAGGAAAATAATTATAAGGATGGCCTAATTATCAAAGCAGCTGATATAGAAAAAACCATGCATACCCTATAAGTTCAAATGGTCAAATTTTTAATACACCCATTTTAACCCTTGGCCACTTTAGAAATCGTATGCATGAACATCAGCCTTTACTCCATTCTTTCTTCTCTTCAATGTAACCGGTTCCTAAATCTTCCATGTACAACTTGCAAGCCAACCCCTCTTCAAACATATTTTTCATCGTAATGTTTTAGCTAATCAAGTCTTTTGGCCTTAAGTTATTCGTAAGTCTTAAATATTATCCTAATCTTAGTTACTTAGGAGATTAAATTAGAAAATACCTCCTAACTGAAGAAACTAAGTATCCAATCCGATTATCCAAAGTACATATGAAGTTTGATGTCCAGCACAATACACATTACAAATCACAACAAAAGGTGGGCTGTGCCTGTGTTTAACTTTTGTTTCATGTTCAAAATTTTGAAAGAACCTAAGGATTATGCACTAGCAAATTAATCCTCAAGGGAAGAAGAGTGACACTAATATGTTTAAACCACAGGACAGCTAAATGAAAACAGGCCAAATCAAAGAAGCTTACATCGTAGTTATTTCCTCATTTATTTTTATAATGCTTACTTAGTGGTATAACAACTGGTAATTGTTGATGTTGAACATATGGCTTTAGTTTCAACACATAAGCGGTGAGGTCCATAATTTTACATAAGCTCTGTGTCAATACATCATACTTCACAAAAATTGAAAATTATGCAGTGGTCTAACTAAACACTAAAAAACATTGTTGTGATTCACAAAACATTTGATTTTATAACTTCTGTGATTTTTTACAAAAGAATAGTTTGAAATTAAGACTAACTTGCATTGAAATACATAACACGTTCAAGTAAAATAAGCATTACAAATTTGATTCTGTTGGGGACAAAATCATAACATTTAAGCAAGTTTTGTACTAGCATCATTTCCCATCTCGAGACAACAGTACGACAAATAATAACTCATCATTATTAGCAGGAAAAAATAATTCCAAATTCAGTTTTAATTTTAACATAATTTAAAAATAAAAAAGACAGGTAGAAAAGAATTACCAATCAAACCAAGTGCTGTTAGATCCCACAGCAAAAGATGATTGTCGGTCCCACCTGTCACCAATCTGAGATTTCTTTTCAACAAGGCAGATGCTAATGCCTGCGCATTTCTCTTCACCTGCTGCATGTACGCTTTGTACTCAGGAGTTGCAACTTGTTTTAAAGCTATGGCAAGAGCAGCAATATGATTATTATGGGGGCCTCCTTGTAATGATGGGTACAGAGCAAAGTTTATTTTCTCCTCAAAATCATAATTACTATCGTCTCCATGATTGAGAACAAAACCTTGCCTCCTTGGTTTTGGCCCCCTTCTATAAAAGATGATACCTCCCCTTGGACCTCGGAGACTTTTGTGAGTAGTTGACGTTACAATATCACAGTAATCAAATGGACTAGCCACTTCCTGTAAAACCCACTGTTAATATACTTATAAACATTTCACACAACCATTTAAGACATAAAGGAATGTCAAAACTACAGCAGAGTTGAAACGCATGGCAATTTTTCAATTAAATATATTATTAAATGAGCAAAATCGAACCAAAATTAGAAACACAATTTAACCGATGCATATTTTGAGGTCCAAACAAGCAATTTGACTTTCGCCCACAACATATACAGAGGTGATTCATGAAAAACAAAAACAGCCTTGTCTAACTGGTAGAGGTCGGTTACATGAATCACACACATCAAACATGCTAAGGGTAACTTCAGTGCCATCAATGAAAATGAAATAATTATATACTTTCCAGTAGAACTTCCATTCACAAAGGTAATTCATCGAATTGCAAGCATCAAAATATCCAGGGGGGGATAAGGGAAAAAAGCAAAAACAAAGAAAAAGAGGTAATTTTGCTTTTGGTGTCTCCTGGTTGCTACAAGCCTATAATAAAACAGGAATCTCTGTATACTTGACTCCATTAGATAATATTGCTAGTGGATTCAGCTCCCTCTAGAACAAGGAGAATGCACTCCAAACAAAGAGTACAATACTTCAAAAATCATCATTCGAGATTCTAACAATATCATAGTCTTTATATTTTAGCATGTATGTAATCAGTCTCATTGTAGATTTTCTTATTAATACTTGTAACTGCACTATATACTCTAACACGCCATCCTTCACATTAGAGGAGTCAGATTCATTTCCAGTACTTGCCGTAGCACAGGAGTATAGGAACTCTATCTGAAGAGGATCTCAAGAGTTTGATTCATTGTACAGGACACCAGACGGCTAAACTATTTCACACAATTCTATCTTAGTAGTTCTAAAGCATTACCCTCTAAAGAAAACCAAATCAGAACTCCACTCAACTTTCAAATTCGTAAACAATCATGAAATCAATAACAACAGAAACAAGAGAAAAGACAGAAAAAAAGCACCTTAGCCGCCACAAGACCACTGATATGCGCCATGTCACACATCAACACTGCCCCACACTTGTCAGCAACCTGCCTGAACCTCGCATAATCCCATTCTCTGGGGTACGAACTCCCACCGCAGATAAGTATCTTAGGCCTAAAATCCATTGCTTTTTCTTCAAGCTTATCGTAGTCTATGTAACCACTCTGAGGATTAACCTTATAAGGCAAAGTCTCGAAGAAAATAGAAGCAGCAGAAACCTTTTTACCCCCATGAGTGTAATACCCATGACTCAAATGCCCCCCAGAGGCTGAATCCATACCCATAATCCTATCCCCGGGATGCAGAATCCCAGTGAACACTGCAAAGTTAGCAGAAGTACAAGAATAAGGTTGGACATTAACACCCCAATTGCTAGGGTGAAGGTCAAAGGCCAACAACGCACGCCGGCAACAGAGAAGCTCAATCTCATCAATGTACTGATTTCCTGTGTAGTACTTGGCCCCAGGCATTCCCTCAGAATACTTATTGCTTAAATGACTTCCTAAAGCTTCCATCACTGCCCTGCACACGAAGTTCTCCGAAGCAATCAACTCTATTCCCTTGAACTGTCTTCGTTTTTCTTTCTCCATGATACCGAAAATCTCGGGGTCTGCCACTCCCAGAGGCTTGTTCCACCATCCCACCGAGGAATCCACCGCCACACGCTTCGAAGGGAAACAGGGTTGTTGATGCCCTTCAATCTTCCTCTTCACGCGCCGGTCCATGAAGTTAATCGTCTCACCGTTGTCTTCTTCCTCTTCGTCTTCTTTGAGGTGCCGAAACCGCCACGGAATAGAGGTGTCACTGAGAGGAGCCACGGTTGACGACGCGCTCAACCCGAGAGAGAGACCCGGCTCCATGGGTTAAACCCGAAATCACAAAAAGGGGAAAGTTTGTGTTTTGACGGGAATTGAGGTTATGGGCTAGTGCAACAAGAACAGGGGAACAGAGGAACAGGGGAGGGGAGAAAACAGGGGAATGATGAAGAAAGTGTTGGTGTAGAAAGTGAATGCATTGGGAGAGAGAGTGAGAAATGAAAACGGTGCGTGTGAGATGAGACAATGAATAGAAGAAAGAAAGGAAGGAAGGTAGATAAAGAAGGGAAGGTGGATGAACCTGGATGTGATTAAGGAGAGAGCAGAGTGTTATGCCCATGCGGATGGAGCAATGAAGGAATTCAACGTGGAAAATAAAATTGGAAACTATAAACTCTAAATGAACACCACATTAATCTTAATTACATTACTTAATAATAGTAACAAATACTATAAATGTTTTATGGGACCATGTGATGCCGATTCCACATCTGGACGCAATGAGGTCTAGGTTCACTTTACATGTTCTTCTGGATTGTGGTCAACGATTTACACGATTGTCCCCCATATATTTTTTTAATATTCTTTCTTATTTTTATACTGGCATAGGGAAATTACCCTTTTAATGTTTTGTGACTTTGGGTAGCATATTCTTGTCTTATAAAATGTAAACCACTGGCTTTAAAGAATCATAATGTCCATGCAAATACATCTGTTTATGCAACAATTCTAATAAGTTGGCTATGTTGAAGCTGACCATGCATGGCTGCTAAGGCTTCTCTTCTATCAACCGGTTCTTAAAAGAGCCTCGTTAAAATATGTTTCTTTAAAAAATTTAATCATATAATATGTTTCTTTTTATATTTAATAAACAAGTTAATAACAGTCTTTCTTAATGTTTTGTTTAGTTGAACTGATATACTATTCAAATAGACAGATTTGAATGATAAAATATATTTTGGATTATTAATTTGTAGAGTAAAAAAAGAATAAAAATGTGGAAGAGTGGATAGTGAGAAGATTTAAAAAGAAAGTTAACTCATTCATATCAAATAAGATATATATCTTTCCTTTTATGTTATTTTTTCTCGGTATAATTAATGTATATATATATATACATATATCATATATTATAAATTTATTATTATTATATAAATATATTTATATTATTATATATTAGTATTATTATTTTAATAATATTATTATATCATACTATATTATATTATATAATGATAACCAATTACCTAATCTATTACGTTAACATAACAAATTTTATATCATAATAGATTAATTATATTATATAACATAATATAATAATAAAATAATAACTAATAGTATAAATATATTTATATAATAATAATAATAAAAAATTAATAATATAAATAATAATAATAATAATAAAATTAAAATTAAAAATATTTAAACTAATTTATGAAATAATATTAATAAATTTTTATTTTATATTATTTTTAATTATAAAGATAAATTTATAATCTTACAATTTTATCAATTAAAAAATTTAAATATCAATCACACATTTTATATCACCTACAAATTTTTACAAACTTTTCACTCAAATCTCACAATCTTTTTCTTAATTTAAACAACTCAATATACTCCCTCAAATCTCAAATCTATCTATCTATCCAAACAAAGCATGGAAGAGTTATTTGGTCGACATGTTCCTTCCTCAGCTTCTCTAAGATCACACCCTTCTCTAGCTTTCATCCCATTTTCTATCCTAATAGCAAAACCAAGTTTGAACCTTGTTGAATGCATTCAACAACTAGGACAGAGAAGTCAACTTGTACATTTCTTTCTAAGTTAACTTAGCAACAAACTTACTTTTTTTCATTTACAATTTCTTAATCAGAAATCCACTTGAGGGCAAGCTTACCCCAAAATTAAAGTTTTGATATTACAATTTTTTTGGTGAATGATTGAGGGAGACTTATCTATATAGTATTTCAGGATGATGTCTCTCGTTCTTATGCTTCTTTAGTGGATTCACTTCACTTTATAAGTGTGTTATATCAATTGTCTTGTCACCTAAATTATATAGAACAAGTCACAATTGATTTGCAGTGTTTGCACTGTTACATTCTTGAGTAGAAAGAGTTGTTTATTGATTATCAATTATAACTTTTGATCTAATAGGAAATCTCAATTCGATCATTAGTATCAGACTTATCCTAAGTTGCTTAACTTTTTTCCAGTTTGTGACTGTTATTATATTTTCAATTATGCAAGAAACTTAACCATCTTAAAATAACAAATAAAAACAAACATTGGAAAAAGGTAATGGATGAGACAAAATTACCCTTGAAATCTTATACTAGTTTCTGACTATTCCTTTATCTTCCTAAGATAATAAACAAATATTTTTTTAACACTAAATCACATGTAGTTTTCCTGAGTATTTTATTACACCCACTCTTAATTGCCACAAAATATTCTTAAAAGATTATAAATAAAACTCTATAGATATAAATTATGAATACTCTTTGTAAAGAGAAGAATATTTCATAAAGTGAAGGTTTTTAGAAATAAAGGTCAATCTCTTTATCATCCATTAAATGGTCTATTTATCATGTACTTAAATAAACTTCACAATACTTTTGTTTGTGGAACACTTAATTCCATTAGGATATGTATGTAGTCACTCAACATTAGTGTAGTCATTTATATATGGAGAGCTTTTATTATAGATGTCTAGAAAAACAAGAATGTTGGAGCTTGCGTGTAGATCCTTGTCTTATGTTAATGCTTTATCAAAGATATGTAGCCTTTAGTTGACACCTTCTTTGATTGCACTCAACTTGTTTTGTGAATGAAAATTTTATCTCTGAAAATCTCTTCATAATACTAGCAACACCAATTTGAGCATACAAATTCATGAATGGTTGATCTACTATGTCATAATCGTTATCAGAATTTGTGACTTGTCTAGGGTGAAAAGTATATAGTCTTACAAACATACTTAGGGTATATTTGATTGGATCATCAAAACTTGATATTATTATTAAAACCATATTGACAATATTATGTTGATTGGTGATGATTATAATGTTTATGATAGATCGTTTATCCATATATCTATAATCTAGCCTTAACAAGAATGATAATGTAATGATAAGTACACCTTGAGAAGTTTCTTTGTAGGCAGTCAACGACATAACTTGTACAAATATCAAACGTTCCAATATCTTCAGTGGTCATCTTGGACCTCAGACGTATATGATACCTAATTGGTTTCTAAAGAGAATTTAGATTTCTCGCCACTATAAAAGAAGTAATAACCATTTGGCTTTATCACCACCTTGCAAAAGTCCGCCTTTAAAATTTTTATATGACACATAAACAATGTGAATAAAAATGTATTTGATTAGTCCATTAGTGATAACCACCCAATGAAATCTTCTTGTTTTGTATTATAAAAATGAAGGAATTCTTCTAATGTTGGATTCAGGTGGAGTGTTTGCACAGAGCATGGAAAGGTTCCAGTGATCTATCAACAAATGAATTCAATACAAAAGATCACTTGTATTTGTAAAAATATTTCAATACATTTGTTGCAGGGTATATCTATTTTTATGTACCAATGGTCAGGTGAGCCAAATCACAATTGAATCATATTGTTTGGACTACTTTGTTCTTAAATATAAAATGTTGCACTTTGATTATCAATTATAGTTTTTCGCTTAGTGATAAATGTTTGATTCAACAATGATGTGTTCTTTATCATTTGTTTGATGTTCAATAATGTTGCATGCTTTGGAACGGTAGTAGATACACATAAGCAATGGAGATGTAAAGAAGGTGGATTCGGTGAGGTTGAATGATTTAGGCGGAACAATGATTTTGAGAGAGATGAGGCAAACTCTCAAGTAGTGCCTAAGCTAGTCCTTAATAAGAGCTAACCTAAAAAGAGTTCAAGAACAAATGAAGTAGACAAAATTTCTACAACGTTTCATTAATTCACTCAAGCTTAATTTTACATAGTCATGCATCTCTATTTATAGACAAAACACTAATCTTAGCATGTACAATACACTAACCCTAACTTCTCTTAGAAGTTACTCAACCCTAACTTTCAACCCAAGAAACAAATCCTCTTCAACTAGAGGTTGCCAAGTGGTGCAAGGATAAGCTTCCAATGAAAAGTTACCACGTGTTACAAGGAACGCTAATGCACGCAATGGTCTCTCTCTTAGGGTTAGGTTATTAAAGGCTTAAATATATGACCAAATGAAAATCATACATTTTGCACTTTTTACACATGAAATATTATACAATGTACAATATTTTAGAGGCTATGAGTTTCACCCAAATTAATAGGAGTGTTGTTATATTGAATTCCTTTAAATTTTATTTCTCACGTATCATTCTAGTTAGAGCATTAGTAATTAGTCATTTTCTTGAGAGTCTTCCACTAGCTCAAGTTACGAATTCAATTTGAGATTAGGTAAATTAAGTCATTATCGAAGAATTTAATTCTTCAATTTGAGATTAGATAAATTAAGTCATTATCGAAGAATTTAATTCCTGACAAGAGAATTGTTAAAGAAATAATTGTTGCAATCCTTCCCCAACCATTAGCTTGTTTTGAAATGATAATTATAAATAAATTATCTTTTCACTCTTTTTTATGTCCACCACTTAAAGATTATCTTGTTCATGCATCTCAATAATTATTTATTAATTGAAACTCTTCACCATTTATACTTCTCTAAATACTAGAGCATATGGATAGGATTGATAAAGAAATAATTTTTTTCTTTCTAAAAAACTTTTAATTTATTATTTCTTGAATTGCAGCTTAATATACAAATAATATTTTAAAAGGACATTTTTTTAATATTTTAATACTTCTTTAGGAGATATTTAGGTAAGTAATCAAATTAGTATACTCTAAAGGTTAAAATAAGGTTCAAAAGGACACAATCAAAACACATAAAAATATTATAAACAAGTAAAGATTTCATAATATATACTATTAATTAATTATTCATTTAGCTTAATCAAATCATAATATATGTTATTAATTAATTATTCACCCATCTTAATAAAAAAAATTATAAGCATTGTCACCCACTAGTATAAGGTTCAAGACAAGTAAGATAATTCAAATTTGTGGAAAGAAGATAATCTACTTAAAGAAGTTGAAAACATTTGAGTTTTATAAAGTTCATGAGAGTTTTATAAAGTTGATCTCAACCCAAGGTAGTAACTGAAATTGATTAGGTAAATGGTGTGTGTATGCAAGTAATCAACCTTCTTTCGCGCTTGCAGGGTTCATCTCCCTCTATTGGGCATTGATTGTTATTCTCTGATTCTGTGTATTATGGATCACATTCTGAATTCATCCGACATTAAAATCCATCATGGCGTCAGCATCCACAAGTATTGGACTTGGGTTGTGTCTGTTTGGTTACGTTACAAGCATGTAACATGCCTTGTTTCATATGCTTCTTTTAGTATGTTATGTTATGTTGTGTATGCAACACCAAACAAACAGGTACTTGGAGAGTAACGCTTCCATTTCATGCTGCCAACTCTAAAATTCCATTTATCCTTTTGTTAAATATATCGTTTTCACTCAGAATGCGTCTGCTAGAAGTTCTTTTATTATTTAGAATCACGAATCTTCAAACTTATATTTCTCATGAATAACTAAAATTTATACAATTGACCTGAATATTTTTAAAAATATAATAGCACTAATGTTATACGTTTAGAGTGTTAATTTTTCAACTCAATTTTTTATACCTCGATGAAAACAATTGAAAAAATGTTTCTAAAAAACACAAAAATAAATAAAAATATTTAAAAAAAAAAACACTAAAAACTACCCTTATACTAATTGTCCCAAAGTTTAAAATATTTTTCAACCACAACCCGGTGATGATTGCTCATCATTCTCCACAAGTTTCCTAACAAATATTCTAAAATATTTAAATTTATTTATATAAACTTCTTCATAAATTTTTTTATAATAAATTAAATAAAATAGTTTTTCCATAATTTAAAACTATCTTTTATATATATATAGTAAAGAATAAAAAATTTAAAAATAATATAAAAATACAATTGATTATGAAAAAAATTGTCAGAAAACACCTTTCATATAAGTTTATATTGCATTTTACTTTCGCTGAGGTAATACAGACAGGAAACTATAACTTTATATTGCATTTTACTTAATAGGCAATCTCAATACCGTAAAAGACAACTTAGAGGAAAGAAGTTTCGTATATGCTTGGTATTCTAAGCTCTCCAATGAGATGTGAATATTTAAGACACTATAATTCAATGAAGATCATTTAGTACTAAAAAAAGAACAAGTATATAAGAATTTATCAATATTAAACTTATGAGTATTTTGTCTGGTATAATATCACACTTTAGAGTTGCAATCAACAAAGTAGAAACTATAGCAAAGTAAGAACCATAAGAACTTAATCAAAATTGTGATATTATAACATAAAGTTTTAGTACACAAAATAATGTCATATTACTTGAGAATCAATTCAAATAACCCTTCCCATCATCTTTTAAAAACAAATTCGTAAGAGAGTTCAAAACTTCAAAACAAACAATGCCTTGATCATGATAATTGACCTAACTATTATATCTTAACAGATCTAAAATCAGAACATTGACATCTTCTATAAAAATAGAAAAATAATTTCAAAAACAAACCAACAACGACCAATAATATGATATAGTCAAAACATGATTCCCATTATCATCTTCATACAGCCAGTTATAGTATGAATCTCATACCAATACCGGCATATATATTGGTTTGAATGACTTTAAATAAAAAAAGAAATTATCACTTACAAGTTTTGCTAGAGATCAATAGAGCGTTCTAACGCTTCATGTGAGCATCACTTTAGAACTCAACATGCAGTTGATTTTTGGTTGGCTATAAGGCGTTTCTGCAGTCGAGCTATCTAAGTATTGAGACAAAGAACAAAAATGCCAGAAGAGCTCAAGAATGAACCATTTTTGGCTTTTGGTTAAAAATGGATTACACAAGAAACTCATAGTTCTCTCATGATCAATATTAATTCCCTTTCTTAAAAAATCAAGTGTGGTGTGGGGCATAAATTAAAATTTGGCAGGTCCAAGGGACTACACTGACCAAAGGCCCAAATAGCAAAATATCGAATACTATAAGCATTTCAAGCTGACCATTGTAAAGATATCACGCATGCAGGTGGAACTAGACTTTGAATGAGTTTGAAAGTTGAAGAGACTATCTTTCATCAATTCCAGCAGCTGTTGAAGGTTGCTCCATGGACTTGTCAGGAGACACTGAAGATTTCTTAGTTCCAGGACCTAATGAAACCTTCACGAGTGCTGGCCTTACAACTCGATCTCTGAGCAAGAAACCACGTCTGGATTCTTTAATTATAATCCCTTTCTTGAACTCTGTTGACTCCTCACGAGCAATGGCTTCATGTTGCTACAACAAAAAAAAAAAAAAAAAAAAAATTTAAAAAAAAAAAAAAAAAAAATAAAGAAT